>Ga0208825_1000169_pt1 | contig 66007 bp, 55 predicted proteins | sample AD_UKC113_MetaG_FD_184450 | JGI IMG/M metagenome (GOLD analysis project Ga0208825, IMG submission 184450) | Active sludge microbial communities of municipal wastewater-treating anaerobic digesters from Hong Kong - AD_UKC113_MetaG (SPAdes)... | ecosystem: Engineered > Bioreactor > Anaerobic >...
AAAGGAAGAAAAACTTTGTGATAATCCGCTTTAAAAACAACAAATTTTTCAGCATCCTTAACCTCGCCAGAATGAAAAATCTGCGCATCATCCATCATAAGCCTTCAAATATTCCAAATTTCATCACTTTCATTTTTCAACACATTTCCCGTCATCACCCGGCAGAGAAAAAGAATTGTAAAATTAACCGGATTACAAATGTAACACGGTAAAAACAGACATGTGATTACATCTGTAACAATGAAAAACATAGCTTTCGATTGACATTTGTAAATTTTATTTAATCGCGATTTGCAGAATCATTATTACATTATAAATCAATATATAAACATTATTTAACTAAGGTTTGGGATCACTTTTGATGGCGCCAAACGGGATCTGATGCTTGGTTTTTGATTAGTTTTTTATTATATATCATTAATTACCAGTATTTTAAGTACCTAATCTCAATTAATTGTTTAGAAAAATAAGCATTGTTATGGTGGTTTTCGCAAAGTTTTTCATATTATTTTAATAACCGGCCGGTCGTTCGGGATTTATGGTTTACATTTGTAAACAATAAAATATTACACGTGTAAATCAAAAATTATTTACATTTGTAATCGAATAATTTACAGGAATGAAAGAGCGTATCATTGAATTTCTTAAAAAAGAAAACAAGACTTCAGCTCAATTTGCTGAAGAAATCGGAGTTCAGCCTTCCGGCATTTCCCATATACTCTCGGGAAGGAATAAACCGAGCCTTGATTTTGTTATTAAAATGCTTGAGAGATACAATTACATTTCTTCCGACTGGCTGATATTCGGAAAGGGAAAAATGTACAGGGAAAAGCAACAGCCTGACCTTTTTTCAAACACCGAGCCTGAGTCACATGAAAGCAATCATCTTATAATCAGTAAGCCGGCTGATATTCCAACATCGAGCCCTGAAGAATCCGATATTCAGGAAGATAATCGTAAAACACCTGAAAAATCAGATCGTGAGGTTATCAAAATAGTGTGGTTTTACGACGACAGCAGTTTTAAGGAATATTCGCCCGTGAAAGAGTAACGATTGTTTTACAAAACCGGTCCAATAATTATCTTTGCAGAAAATTATCTCCCGATGGCAAAGAGAATTGAGGATTTTACCGTAACCCGGAACCATCGTCTCACCAAAGATATATTTCTATTGCAGATTGCATCAGCCGGTAAGCTGCCGGCACTTCTGCCCGGTCAGTTCATCCAGGTCAGGGTCGATGACAGTCCGGCTACTTTTCTCAGGCGGCCGTTTTCTATACATGATGTTGATTACGAAAAGAATTCCATAAAAATTCTTATTCAGATTGCCGGAAAAGGTACCGAAAAGCTCTCAACCCTTAAGGCAGGAGAAAGGATTAATATAATCTATCCGCTGGGCAACTCCTTTTCCGAACCAGTTCCCGGAGAGAAGATTCTTCTGGTTGGCGGAGGATGCGGCATGGCACCTTTGCTGTTCCTTGCCAAAGATCTCAGATCAAGAGGGTTTACGCCCGAAATACTGCTTGGATTCAGCAATTCTGAACGCCTCATTGAATACGATGAATATGCTGCAGTCGGACCGGTATATGTTACCACAGAAGACGGCTCAAGGGGCGAAAAAGGATTTGTCACAAATCATTCTGTCCTTACCGGTAGGAAATTCGACAGAGTCTATTGCTGCGGGCCTGAACCCATGATGAAGGCTGTAGCAAAGTGGTGCGCGACCCATGATGTCAGTTGTGAAGTTTCTCTTGAAAATCTTATGGCCTGTGGTTTTGGAGTCTGCCTTTGCTGTATCGTTAGCACGGTTAAAGGCAATCTTTGTGCCTGCACCGATGGCCCGGTTTTTAACATAAAGGAATTGAAATGGTAAACCTTGAAGTAACTATCGGTTCCCTGAAGTTCAGGAATCCTGTGATCACAGCCTCCGGAACATTTGGATATGGATCTGAATTTGACGACTTTATGGATGTGTCGAAACTTGGCGGCATAGTTCTTAAGGCCACAACTCTTGAGCCCCGTGAGGGTAATCCATATCCGCGAATGGCTGAAACAGCATCAGGGATGCTCAACGCGGTCGGGTTGCAGAACAAGGGAATTGATTACTTTGAAAAGAATATTTACCCGAAAGTGTCATGTTATGACACAAATGTCATAGCAAATGTCAACGGGAGCCATATTGAGGATTATGTCGTTCTTGCCGGCAGGATGAACAGCCTTGACAAAATACCTGCGATTGAACTTAATATATCATGTCCAAACGTCAAAATGGGAGGGATGGCCTTTGGGAACAATCCGGTTTCTGCCCGTGAAGTCATAAGAGCGGTCAGAGCCGTTTACTCGAAGGTGCTTATTGTGAAGCTTTCTCCAAATGTTACTGACATTACCGAATTTGCACGGATTGCTGAAGAGGAAGGAGCCGATTCCGTTTCGCTTGTCAATACTTTTCTTGGAATGTCGATAGACGCTAATACCATGAAACCACGTCTTTCAACTATTACCGGAGGTCTCTCAGGCCCTGCAATCAAGCCAATTGCCCTTAGAATGGTATGGCAAACAGCGAAATCAGTGAAGATACCTGTTATAGGTCTGGGGGGCATAATGAATGCCGGTGATGCAATAGAGTTCATTCTTGCAGGAGCTGCTGCTGTCGAGGTTGGGACCGCTTCGTTTATCGACCCCCTTGCTTCAGTAAAAATTGTTGATGGCATTGAAGAATACCTTTCCGCGAAAGGTTTCGGCGATATCAGTGAAATAACCGGTCTAATAAACAGAAAATAAGTTAAATAAGTCTTTCATCGAGTTGCCTCGATTCTTTTGCGGCCTGAATCATATCCTTTCAGATTAAAAGAAATTTACTATTAAATCATTTCTTCCCTTAATATCTTTAAATTTGTAGCTTCTGATATAGAAAAATTTCAATCTGTTTATAAACATTTAAAAAAATGAGTGAAAATATTAATATTGATAATCTGGATAAGAAAATTCTGGATATTATTACAAAGAATGCAAGGGTGCCCTATCTCGAGGTTGCCAGAGAGTGCAATGTTTCAGGAGCTGCAATTCATCAGCGGGTTCAGCGACTAATAAAAATAGGTGTTATCAGGGGCTCAGAATTTAAGGTCGACCCGGCGCTTGTCGGTTTTAAAACATGTGCCTATATAGGAGTTTATCTTGATCACCCCGGCCATTACCGCGATATAATTACAAAGTTCAGGGAAATACCTGAAATAATTGAGTGTCATTATACAACAGGAAATTATTCATTGTTTCTTAAGGTCTATACCCGTGATAATGAACATCTTCGGGAAATTCTGACTGACAAGATCCAGAATATTCCGGGTGTGGTTCGGACAGAGACTCTTATCTCGCTTGAAGAATCGATAAACCGGCAGATCCCTGTGCTCTCAGAATAATAAACCATAAAAGTCTGATACGCAAAAAGACTAGACTGTCATTTCATATTTCCTCCAATTTAATCCGGTAGTTTCAAATAAACTTGACTTTGGTTATTACCTTGTTTATCTTTGATATACAGTAAACCTGGCCTTTATTCACATCAAACACCGGAAAATATGAAAACAATCGTGTTCTTTAGCTTCATTTTGTGGCTGATTGTGACGGCCTGCTCAAATCGGGGGATTCATGCTCCTGAAGGTACCTGGAAGATGGTCCGAATGCAAATGGTTGAAGGATCAAAGGTAACAGATTATTTTTCCAACCGCTACAAGATCAATCAGATCAAAATGTGGTCGGGTGATAATTTTATGTTCGTCGGAAAATATGAAGTGGATACAACCACAAGTTACAGATTTGGTGTCGGTAAATTTAAGCTGAAAGGCAATCTGTACACAGAAATCATTAAATATCACTTCGATCCGGCATATGAGGGTCAGTCAAACAAGATCTGGCTGGAAATAAAAAATGACACTCTCATGCATATCTTCCCGGTAAACGATGTTGGAGAGCCCAACAAAACCAGGCACTGGGTGGAAAAGTATGTCAGGTTGCAATAAATGAACCAACTTCACCAATATGTGCTCCTCAGGATAATATCATTACAGGGCAGGGAAAAGGCAAGCCCTGGATGATGATTTCCGGGATTTTTGAAGGACGGTTTTTCAAGATATGATTTCTTGTCCGGAACAGCAACGGCCACCGGCACATGGGCGGCCGGCCGGAAAATAGTCCAGGGCAGTCTGGCCGGTTTCGTGTAAAATGCTTTTGTATTTCGGGTTCATCGGGCAGAAAACAGCTTAGATTGGGGAATTTGCTCTTCTCTCGTTGTAAATAAAACAATGGGTCTGGCTCATGAAGATTGTTTTTGTCAGCCACTATGGATGAGAATTCAGTGAACAGACATTTAGGAAGGTGCTAAAAAAAAGCAGCCTTCAAGCTGCCCTGTGATCCAGCTGGGATTCGAACCCAGGACCCCATCCTTAAAAGGGATGTGCTCTACCGGCTGAGCTACTGAATCAATTTATTTTAGGAACGCATGACCATTCTGGAAGACCGGATTCCCGAAACATCTGAATACCCGATCTGTTTTCAAAATTTGCGGTGCAAAGTTAGAATAAAAATAACGCAAACCAAAAAAATATGTCTTTTTTAGCATTAAAAAACAGAAAAAAACTGCCAGAAAAGAAACAGGAATTTCCTATTTTGGCATCCTGTAAACCGACTTGATACTGTCCCATGGAAAACATCTTTAAAGACAAGGTCGTTATTGTAACAGGTGCATCATCAGGCATAGGTGAAGCCACTGCAAGAGAATTTGCCTTAAACGGCAGCAAGGTTGTCCTTGCGGCACGTGCAGAAGAGAAACTGTCTGAAATCGTTAAGGAAATAAAGGCTGCAAATGGTGAGGCTTGTTTCCTCAAAACAGATGTGACAAATGAAGATGATTGCCGGAGGCTTGTCGAAAAAGCTGTTTCGGAATACGGAACCGTACATATTCTGGTAAATAATGCAGGCCTTTCGATGCGGGCCCTTTTTGATGATGTCGACCTTAATGTGCTAAAACGGCTTATGGATGTAAACTTCTGGGGAACCGTGTATTGTACAAAATATGCACTTCCGTACATCGTGGCAAACAGGGGATCCGTTGTTGGTGTGTCATCAGTGGCCGGATTTCACGGACTGCCTGGCCGAACGGGTTATTCTGCATCAAAATTTGCCATGCATGGCTTTCTTGAGACCATAAGGATCGAAAACCTTAAAAAAGGGCTGCATGTAATGATCATTGCCCCGGGATTTACCGCGACCGAGATAAGAAAACATGCCCTTACCGCCAATGGTACTGAACAGGGACAATCACCCAGGAATGAGCAAAAACTTGTACCGGCTGAGTATGTTGCAAAATGGATCCTTAAAGGGATAAGAAAGAAGAAAAGAAACAAGCTCCTTACATGGGACGGACGGCTCACGGCACTTCTGCAGCGTATAGTGCCCGATGTGGTTGACTGGGGTTACTACAGGGAGATGGCCCGTGAACCCGAATCACCGCTTAAATGACTTTCGCCATTTTTTCAACTTTTTTGTAATGATTTTTCCTGCATTTCGTCATGCAGATAAACTTTAATGTTTAACCATTTAAATTATCTGCCATGAAAAGAATTTCAGGAATTATGATTTTGTTACTTTTTGTTCTTAATGTTTCCGGTCAGAAATCTGTCGACAGTCTTTTTGAACGGTACTCGGGCAATGATGGATTTGTATCGGTCTCTTTTAGCGGTGACATCCTTAACTTTTTCAGATCTGAAGATGACAGCAGGGATAAACACTGGCCGAAAAATGTGACTGAAGTGCGCATACTCGCCCAGGACGATAAGGGAATGAAGGTTGAGAACTTTTTCGACCTGGCAAAAAAAGAACTCGACACCAGAGAATATGACGAGTATATGTCGGTCAGGGAATCGGACCAGGATATCAAAATGTATGTCAGGGCCAAAGGCAGGGTGATCAACGAATTCCTTCTTATCGGAGGCGGAGAAGATAATTTCATAATCCAGATCAAAGGTAACATTACCTTCGGGGAAGCGGAAGACTTCAGCGCCGAAGTCAGGAAAAACCATCGTAATGATTTATTCTCTTCCATTAATTAATTGATAATGTGGATATCTTTGCCCGTAAGGAATTAAGCCTACTGATAAATGACAAGAACTGAATTTGATGATCTTGTACGGAAGCTTGGCAGACGACTTTACGGGATTGCCTACCGGATGCTGAAAAACCAGGAAGGATCGGAAGATGCGGTTCAGGAAGTAATGGTAAAACTCTGGAAAATGAATGCACGACTGTCAGGATATGAAAGCGTGGAAGCTCTGGCGACAACAATGACAAAAAATCACTGTATCGATATTATCAGAAAACAAAAACATTTCGTAAATTCTGATCAGGGTCCCCTTTCCTTTTTCAGCAATAATGAGCCTTCACCACATGAAAAGTTGGAAAGCACCGAATCATTTCTTGCAATCCGGAATATTATTGACAGACTGCCTGGACCTTACAGGAATGTCATATATCAGAGAGATATTGAAGAAAAGGAATATGATGACATAGCTGAAAGCACCGGCCAGAATATCAATACACTAAGGGTAAACCTGTCAAGAGCCAGAAAAATGGTCAGGGATGAATATAAAAAGTTGTACGATGAAACAGAAAGAAATAAGACAACTGCTTGATAAGTATTTTGAAGGAGAAAGTACCCTCGCTGAAGAAAACCTGCTCAGGGAATTCTTTAAATGTGATGATGTTCCGGCAGATCTGAAGGCAGAACAGAATTACTTCAGGTTTTTTTCTTACAGCAAATGTGTGCCTGATCCTTCAGCTGACTTTGAAGACAGGATATTGACTGCAATCGATGACACTGAAGTAAAATCCGGAAAAAGGAAGCTCTACACAATTTTATCAGGTGTGGCTGCTGCACTTTTACTTGTGGCAGGGTTTTATTCCATCTTCTTTAATGAACGCCCCGTAAAGAATACATATCCGGATCCGGAGATCGCCTATGCCGAGACCATGAAAATACTTTACGACGTTTCAGCCAGGCTTAACCGGGGAACGCAGGCTCTTGACAAGATAAAGCTGATGGAAACAGAAACTGAAAAGGGATTTGAAAAAATAAACAGTTCCGTGACACTTTTTACTGAAAGGGTTAAGCCTCTGAACAATGCACTTGCGACGATAAAAAAAACCGGAACAGAAAACAGTAACAGATAAATTAATGTCAGAAATACACAAAAACAAATAGCTATGAAAAGGTTGATTCTTGTTTTTCCGGCCCTTTTGATTGCAGCATCGGTCAGGTCACAACCGGATGCCATTGACCAGTTCTTCAATAAATATGCCGACAAGGATGGTTTTACCACCGTAACAATATCAGGCAAGCTCTTAGGCCTCTTTGCCGGCCGTAGTGAGTCAAAGAAAGAAAGTGATGTAATAAACAGGCTTACGTCCATTAAAATATTATCCGTTGAAGACTCAACCCTGAATCCCGGGATTAATTTTTACAGGGAACTGGGAAAAAAACTCGATTTTTCAGGTTATGAAGAACTTATGGATGTCAAGGAGGGACAGGAGGTTACAAAATTCCTGATAAGACAGAAGGGTGACAGGATCTACGAACTGCTTGTCATAACCGGAGGCCCGGGCGGAAATTCCCTTATCTCCATCAGGGGAGACCTCGACCTTAAAAGCCTTTCGGAATTGTCGAATGACACCGGCATGGATGAGCTTAAGGATCTTGAAAAAATCAATGACAAAAAGCCGCGATAGATCCCTGATTCGCAACTTACCTGCATGAAATACGTATAATTATTTATAGACGATTGTTATTTTAGTGCGTCTTTATTGGCTACCTTAGAGGCCGGATATCAGCTTACAGGAGAGTATCTGATTTGGAAGCACAACGGATAAATACCGCCTACCGTAAACTGCTAAGGGCAGCAGGGGCAAACCTTCTTTCAGGGGAGGATAAGTTAAAGCTTAGAAGGGCTCTTGACCTTGCAATAGACGCCTGCAGGAATAACACGACAATTACAGGAGAACCTGAAATACTCCATGCACTGTCGGTTGCAACAATTGTTGGAGGGGAGCTTGGATTAGGGCCGACATCAATCATCACGGCGCTTCTTCATGATACCTATCACAGGCTTGGAATTTCTGAACAGGAGCTGGAAAAGGAATTTGGTAAAAAGGTAGTCGAAATCCTTCAGGGCTTCTCCCGTATCACCGGGATCGATTCAATGCAATCATCATATCAGGCGGAAAATTTCAGAAAGCTGCTTCTAAGCCTTGCCGATGATGTAAGGGTGATTCTTATCAAGCTTGTTGAAAGGCTCGAAAATATGAGGAAGCTGGATAATGCTCCCGAAAAGGACAAAATACCCATAGCTTCCGAAACATACTTCCTGTTTGCACCGCTTGCCCATCGCCTCGGCTTCTACAACCTGAAGTCGGAAATGGAAGACCTGGCCATCAAATATCTGGAGCCGGATCAGTATAACTATATTGATTCGCGCCTGAAACAGACAACCGCATCGCGTAACAGATTCATAAGGGAATTTTCAGCACCTTTGAATGAACAGCTTGAGAAACAGGGATTTAAATTCATAATTAAAAGCCGCACTAAGTCTGTCCATTCGATCATGATGAAAATGAAAAAACAGGGTGTGGACTTTGATGAGGTTTATGATCTGTTTGCTATACGAATTATTCTTGACAGTAAGCCCGAAAATGAAAAATCGGATTGCTGGAGGGTATACTCCATTGTGACTGATATGTATCAGCCAAATCCGAGCAGGCTTCGCGACTGGATTTCGGTACCCAAGACAAACGGATATGAGTCGCTTCATACCACGGTGATAGGCCCCAGGGGAAGGTGGGTCGAGGTACAGATAAGATCCACGCGAATGGATGAAATAGCAGAAAAGGGCCTGGCCGCGCATTTCAAATACAAGGGATTAAAGGGTGAGGGCGGGCTTGACACCTGGCTTACAAAAATGAGAGAGATACTGGAATCGTCTGAAAAGGAGGATGATGCTTTTCTCGGCCAGGTAAGATCGGGCCTTTATACCGACGAAGTATTCGTTTTTACGCCAAAGGGCGACCTGCGCCAGCTTCCTGCAGGTGCAACGCTTCTCGATTTTGCTTTCGATATCCATACCGCAGTGGGTGCATCATGCGTCGGAGGAAAGGTGAACGGGAAAAACGTCACCCTGAGATACGTCCTCCAAAATGGTGATCACGTGTCTGTTCTGAGATCAAAAAACCAGAAACCCAAGCAGGACTGGCTTTCATTTGTTGTGACAAGTAAAGCGAAAGCCAAGATTAAACTGGCTCTGAGCGAAGAAAGAACCAGATCAGCGGCTGAGGGAAAGGAGATACTCATGCGCCGCCTTAAAAACTGGAAGATAAACTATGGCGATTCTGTTATTCAGAAACTCATAATTCATTATAACCTTAAAACGGCTCAGGATCTCTACTGCAATATTGAATCGGGGAAAACAGATCTTCTTGAAATAAAGGAGATCCTATTAAAGGGAGAAACAGAAACATCGGTACATTCTCCCCAGCTTACGGCTGAAAGGGAGCAAAAGGAAATTACCGCACCGCAGTTTTCAGATTACCTTGTTATTGAGGATAAGGTTGAAGGACTTGACTACAGGCTTGCAAAATGCTGCAATCCTGTGTTTGGTGATTCAATTTTCGGTTTTGTCACTATCTCGGAAGGGATCAAGATACACCGGACAGGATGCCCGAATGCTCACAATATGATGTCGAGATATCCATACAGGGTAGTGATGGCCAGGTGGACAAGAACCAAAAGCGTTCCTTCGTTCCTGGCAACTGTGAGGATCACGGGCGTGGAGGACATCGGAATAGTGAATAAAATCGCAGACATCCTGGCTTCATATACTGTTACCGTAAGAAGCTTCAATTATAAGTTTGACGAAGGCATGTTTGAAGGTACACTTAATATTCTAGTTCCCAACAATGATGTCCTGTACGGGATCATAAGAAAGATCCAGTCAGTCAGGGGAATTATTAAGGCTTCACGACACAGCGGGGAATAGAAGAAGAAGCCGGCAGCCGGAAGTTGGTAAAGAAATCAGAGACAATAATTAAAGCTAAGGAGAAGATATGCTGATTAATAATCTTTTATTTGTTTCCCTCGCGCCTGTGCTGATAATTGCCCTGTATGTCTACAACAGGGACAAATACGAAAAAGAACCTCCGGCGGTATTGTTGCGGGCACTTTTGGCCGGTGTCGCAACTGTGATTCCGGTTGTGCTGATTGAAAGATTCCTTTCGTCAGCGGTTGCTGAATCGGAAGGTCTGTTCCATGCTGCATATACCGCTTTTGTGGTGGCCGGATTCACTGAAGAAGCATCCAAGTATATTGTCTTTCTGCTGTTCTTCTGGAACAACAAGAACTTCAATGAAAAATTCGACGGCATTGTTTATGCTGTATATATTGCACTTGGATTTGCGGCTGTCGAAAACGTGCTTTATGTTTTCACAGGCGGAGTAGGAGTAGGGATGGTTCGTGCCGTCACTGCCGTGCCTGCACATGCTTTGTTCGGAATAGTCATGGGCTTTTATTTCAGCAGGGCCAGGTTTTCAGAAAGTTACAGGTTTCTTTTCCTGTTCCTTGCATTCTTTATGCCATTTGTTTTTCACGGATTATACGACTTTCTGCTGATGAGCCAGTCGCCCCTTATGCTTGTGATCTTTGTTCCGTTGTTCATTTATTTCTGGGTGAGCGGGTTCAGGAAGATGGCAATAACATCTGATGAATCATCATTCAGGTATTCTGATAATGTTCAGAATAAGTTCAGCGATCCTGAATAACCCCGGCCAATCATCCATATCTCCTGTCGGGTCTGACAGGCAGTTTTGCCATTTTCTCGACTTCAAGTGAAGCAAATCCGAATTCTTCGGCCACTTTGCCAAGAATAAGGTAGGTTCCGCTCCCCTTGAACGGATAGTGTTGAAGTGATTGTGAAAAATGGGTAGTATCAAAAAAATTTCCTTCAGTATCAATAAAGCAACCGAAATTCATCCACTCATGTTTTATAGTCTTAATGTATTTTACAGTTACCAGATGACCCACCATTCTTACCCTTTTGCCTGTGTTGTTTAAGAGTTCGCGTGCCATTATCTCTCCCCTGAAGGATGTTTCCAGCATATCGAACCAGCTAAGTGAAACAGGGAATCCTATCAGCTCGATTTCATCGTAGGCATCATCAAGGCTGTCCGAAGCAAGTTCAGGAAGGCTGAAACTGCGAACGGGCTGGGAAAACAGGGGGCGGATGCCTTCATGTTTTTTCCCGTTCATCATCATATGCGCCTCCCAGAGAAGAACTGCTTTTTTCTTTCCTGTAAACCTGAATGCCCCGGTTCTGATCAGAAGGATGACCTGTTCAAGACCGGGGCACACCCTTTCGACGAAATCGTTAAGGTCGCTGAAAGGGCCGCCTTCATTCCGAATCTCTTCAATAGATCTTGCAACCTTATCTTCCAGGTTCATTATATGAATGAAACCAAGATAGATATCCCTGCCGTAAATTGTTGTCTTGTATGTGCTTTTGTTGACACATGGAGGTTCAATGTTTGCCCCGTACCGCGCTGCCTCATGAACATAAACCCATGTTCTGTAAAATCCTCCGAAATTATTTATGACTGCAACCATGAACTCAAGAGGGAAATGGGCCTTCAGGTAAAGGCTCTGGAAGCTCTCAACCGCATATGATGCCGAATGTGCCTTTGAGAAGGAATATCCTGCAAATGATTCGATCTGTCTCCATACCTCTTTTGTTATCTCTTCGCTGTAACCCTTTTCGCGGCAGTTAGAAAAGAACCTGTCGACGATCCTCTGCATTTCCTGCTTCGACCTGTATTTGCCGCTCATCGCCCTGCGAAGGGTATCGGCGTCGGAAAGATCAAGTCCGGCAAAATGATGGCACACCTTCAAAACATCTTCCTGATAAACCATTACCCCGAATGTTTCTTCGAGCTGTTCTTTCATTACCGGGTGCATATATTCGAACTTGCCGGGGTTATGAAACCTGTGGATATATTCCCTCATCATTCCTGAGCGGGCCACTCCCGGCCGTATTATTGAGCTGGCTGCGACAAGAGTCTTATAATCATCGCATTTAAGCTTCCGGAGAAGTCCCCTCATCGAAGGGCTCTCGATATAAAAACATCCTTTTGTTTCGCCAGTTTTCAGATATTCCTTCACCCTGGGGTCGTTCTTGAACTTCCGGATTGCATTGACATCGATATCCACCGACTGGTTCCTCATTATTATCTCGGCGCTTTCACGGATATGGCCGATTCCACGCTGGCTCAGGATATCGAGCTTCTCAAATCCGATCTCCTCTGCGGTGTACATATCCCATTGTGTCACCGGAAAGCCTTTCGGAGGCAGGTCGAGGGCCGTGTAGCATGTCATCGGTTCTTCCGAGATAAGAATCCCGCCTGCGTGAATGCTGCGCATATTGGGAAAGTCGGCAATTCTGAGCCCTGTTGAGAAGATAGTTTCTGTGATTTCGTTCCTGTTGGTTTCTGATGACGGATTATCGATCAGTGCATCAATTTCTTCCTTTGGCAGTCCATGCACCTTTCCAAGCTCCCTTACAATTGATTTCCCCCTGAATGTGTTTATTGTTCCAAGCAGTGCTGTATGGGCCACCCCGTACCTTTTAAAGATATAATCGATGACTTCATCCCTTTCTTTCCAGGAATAGTCGATGTCAAAATCGGGAGGGCTGCTTCTTTTCGGATTGATGAAGCGTTCGAAGTAAAGATTAAGGTCGATGGGGTCGACATTAGTGATCTTCAGGCAATAAGCAATTATCGAGTTAGCCCCGCTGCCGCGCCCCACATGGTAAAATCCCCTCGACATGGAATATCTTATGATATCCCATGTGATGAGGAAATAGGCAGAAAATCCCAGCTTGTCGATAATCTCAAGCTCATGGCGAATCCTTTTTTTTGCCTCGGCATCCTGCTTTCCGTACCTGTAGACCATTCCATCCCAGGCAAGCTTTTCAAGCAGAAGCTTGTCGTCGTAGCGGCTTGCCGAAAATATCTTTTTATTCTTGAGACTATTCCGGTCAAAATCGATGGAACAGTCGTCAATCAGCTTTTTTGTGTTTTCAATTATCCATGGATGAGTGTCTGAGATAATCTTCTCAAAGCCCGGTTCCCTGAAAAATTCGTCTTCGCGGGCGCATTGGCCAGGTTTCAGCTGGCTGAGGAGGATGTTGTTGTCGACAGCCCTGAGACTTTTATGTATTAAGATATCTCCGCCTGCGGCGAAGGTGACCGGATGGAGAAGAACCATAGATCTCTTCGCTGATGGTTGAGCCATGGTTATCAATCTGTTAAGTTCAGATATCCTTATTCCGATACGTTCGTTTTCAGACAGCTTTCTTTCGGGTGTTTTCTGAAACGGGTAAATGATATATGCATTTGAAAAGAGAGGTGCAGGAAAGGGGAGGGGAGTTTTCTCGAAGTTGTGCCGCGACAGGAAATCATTCAGTTCCTTCATACCTTCATTGTTCCGGGCGATACCTATATACTGCATCTCGTTTCCGTTCCGGAATTCAATTCCCGCTACAGGCCTTATGTTATTCTTTTCACATTCCCCGACAAACCCCGGTATCCCCGTCGAGTTATTGATGTCGGTCATGACAATGCTTCCGGCCCCTGCTTTTATTGCGTTCTGCACAAGCTGTTCCACGGACATCATCCCGTAGCGGAGACTGTAATATGAATGACAGTTTAAATACATTTTATAAGTACTTGGAGTGCGTTGAGCACTTAGAGTACTTCGAACACTTCGAGTCAACTTTAAGTACTCTGCACTTTAGCTCACTTGTAACTCAGGAACCATACATCCTGTAACCCTTAAGCCTTTCCTCCATCATTTTCTGTTCATTAATGGCATCTTCAGTCTGTTTAAGGGCTTTTTCCTCCCTCTCCCTTACCGTCATCACGCTGACGGCCCTGCGCACGGAATCACGGCCAAAACGCTTCCTGATCCTGTCCATTGCCATGTAGAGACTTACCTTTTCAGGAGTGTCGTCGAACATGTCGAGCTGCTGAACACCCCTGACCATATGGCTGAACCTGACGCCTATGAGCCTGATAAGCATGCGGCGCTGATACAGCCTGCTGAAAAGTTCTTTTGCAACATCGGCGAGCACGTGATCAAATGAAGTATATGGTATCCTTTTCTGAAGCGTATGGGTATCGAAGTTTGAATACCTTATTTTTATGGTCACGCATGATGTCAGTTTTTCCTGTTTCCTGAGCTCGCAGGCGATCTTTTCGACCATTCCTGCCAGGATCTGGTTAAGGCGTGCAATATCGGTTGTATCCTTTTCGAAGGTATGTTCGGTGCTTATCGATTTCTGCTCCGAATAGCTTATTACAGGTGATGAGTCGATGCCATTCGCCCGTTTCCATATCTCAATTCCGTTCTTTCCCATAAGGTTCTCGAGCATCTCAACCGGAATGTTCCTCAGGGTGTAAATTGTTGCAATTCCCATCGAGCGCAGTGTATGATAGGTTTTCTGTCCTATCATGGGGATCTTGCTTATTGACAGCGGATCGAGAAATGGAAGTACTATTTCTTTTTTTACCTCTTTTTCACCGTTTGGTTTTGCTTCACCTGTGGCAATCTTTGATACTGTTTTGTTGACCGACAGGCCTGTGGATATCGGAAGCCCCGTTTCCCTTATTATATACTGCCGCAGTTCATGCGACCATTTATAGCATCCGTGGAAACGGTCCATACCCGTAAGATCGATATAATGCTCATCGATCGAGGATTTTTCATAAAGAGGAGCCCTTTCGGCAATTATACCTGTTACAATATTCGAGTAGTTACTGTACAACTCCATGTCGCCTCTTATCACAATGGCATCGGGGCACATGTTCCTTGCCATTTTCATCGGCATCGCCGAACTGACTCCGTATTTGCGAGCTTCATAGCTGCAACTCGACACCACCCCGCGATCAGACATACCGCCAATTATCACAGGCTTCCCCATGAGCCTGCTGTTCTTAAGCCTCTCCACCGATACAAAGAATGTATCCATATCAAGGTGAAGGACCGATCTTTCTATGTTGCCTGATAAAAACATTGTTTTTAGTTATTAGTACTTAGAGTACTTAGAGTCAACTTTAAGTACTCTGTACTTTAGCTCACTCGTAACTTTTTTTGTAAATAATTTGCACATTAAATATTTATTACATATTTTTGATTAAAAATTAATCAAATTATTGATTACAATATAATCAAAATTTTCATATGTATTTTGCTTCTAACATAAAATTTTTAAGAAAAAGAAGGGACAGGACCCAGGATGATGTCGCTGCTGCCCTTAACCTGAAACGTTCCACACTCAGCGGGTATGAGAACGGGGTTGCCCAGCCGGGAATAGATGTGCTTATATCATTCTCGGGTTATTTCAACATGTCGATCGACACTCTTCTCAAGATTGACATGACACGGTTGTCGGAGAGCCAGCTTGGAGAACTCGAAAGAGGATATGATGCATATGTAAAGGGGAGTAACCTCAGGGTGCTGACAACAACAGTAAATGCTGAAAACAGGGAAAACATTGAACTCGTCGCGGAAAAGGCAAAGGCAGGTTATACAACAGGTTATGCCGATCCTGAATATATTGGTGAGCTTCCCGTTTTCTCCCTCCCTTTCCTTTCAAACAAACGGAAATACAGAACATTCCAGCTCAAGGGCGACTCAATGCACCCTATACCCGACGGTTCATGGGTTACCGGGGAATTTGTCCAGAACTGGATGGATATAGTGAACGGGAAAGCATACATTGTCTTTACCCTTAATGACGGAATCGTTTTCAAAATACTTGAAAACAACATCCTGAAAAACGGAAAGCTTGTACTCTATTCCCTGAATCCTCTTTACGAACCTTATGAGGTACATGTAAATGAAGTAAAAGAGATCTGGAAATTCGTCAATTACATTTCAAGTGAAATCCCCGAGCCCGTTCTTCCTGAAAAACAGATATACCAGTCAATAGCCGCCATGAAGAACGACCTCCAAAGAATTAAAGCAAGGCTTGGAAGCGACATATCGGATATAAGTGAAACCGACTGATACTGATCAGAGGCTGTACCACGTCCCGTAACTGAAGCCTAAAGGTAATTGTGTATTGCCGGATATTTCGGCGAGAGTAAATTCCTTGTGTGAGAATTTTAACAATTCTCCGATATCCTTCCGGTTATCTGTCTGAAGGGTTTTCATGACAATAAAGAGACCGGGATCAAAATAATACCGAAGAGCGGGTGATTCACAGACCACAGGTGCACCTTCCGGTACATGCTTCAGTATTTCCAGAAAAGCTTCCGGCAGGGTATCATCGGTGACCATGGCGAAAAATGCCGAGGATGCCCCGGCAGCCAGCATCCTCGAAGTATCTTTTGATGTACTGTTGTTTTTTTCCCTGTAAACCGATAAACCGGGTTTCTCAATCACCGGCTCCAATCCGGGTGTGTTTTCATGGAAATGGGGCGTGATCTTCACCGCCACAACACCTGTGTCCCTGTACTTTTCGATTATCCTGCAGGCCATAGTGGTCTTTCCGGCTTTATTTCCGGTCCCTGCAATTATAAGAAGATTAGGGACTTTCATATTCAAAATCAGATTTTAAAAAATCTGCGTGCCTCCTCGGCCTTTTGGATCCCGTCCAGGGTAATAAAAACTTAAACACAGGACGATGAAAAGCACCGGGAAACACAAAAAAGATTTGATCTTAATATTATTCCTTTGTCAGATCAATAATTAACTGAATGATCTTCTGATTTTCCGACTCAGGGATTTTACCCTTGTATATTGCCCTGCAGATACGGTTCTTATCAAGGATGACAACTGTATAGCTGTCTTTTGGCATACCCCAGCTCTGCTGCAGTGCACCTTTATAGTCGAAAAGTATTGTGGTGTTGTATTTTTTTGCCTTGTTTCCTGCAATCATCCTTATCAGACCATTCGGCTTCCAGGTCGATTTACAGTCGACAATGCCAAAACCCTTGAAATAGTCCCTGTTGATTATTTTGTCGACATCGGCAGCTTTGTTTACAGCATCATTGAAGGTGTCATTAAGATCTGATTCGTCAGGATCTACATAGTTAATCTGCAATACTTTACCGGCCCATGAGTCCATTGTGAATTCCTTCCTGTCAGCATCAGTGAACACCCATTCCGGTGCTTTCATCCCGACTTCAAGGGGGCCTGTCTGTGCGGCAAGCGGTACAATGTACACCGGGAGGAGTAAAAATGTGAAAATCAGTTTTTTCATATCACCTGTTTTTAAAGTTTGTCGAAATATATAAATTTTTTCCTACAAATTAATTTTCAGGGTTTTTTACATTAATAAAGCTAACAATATTACTTTTGCAGGTCTTATATTTTTATATGCAAGCGATAAGAAATATTGCGATTATTGCCCATGTTGACCACGGGAAGACCACGCTTGTCGACAGGATCATCCATGAATGCAAGGTTCTTGATGAGAGAAAGGATGCCGGTGAGCTTATTCTCGACAGCAATGACCTTGAAAGAGAAAGGGGCATTACAATAGTGTCGAAAAATGTTGCCGTAAACTATAAAGGTGTAAAAATAAACATTATAGATACTCCGGGCCATGCTGATTTCGGGGGTGAAGTGGAAAGGGTGCTGAAAATGGCCGACGGGGTTCTGCTTCTTGTGGATGCTTTTGAAGGACCCATGCCGCAGACAAGATTCGTGCTCGGGAAAGCCGTCAATCTCGGACTTAAGCCGATTTTGGTGGTCAATAAGGTTGACAAGGAAAACTGTCGCCCGGATGAGGTGCAGCAGGATATCTTTGAACTAATGTTTAACCTGGATGCATCGGAGGAACAGCTGAATTTTGAAACCGTTTTCGGATCCTCAAAGCAGGGATGGATGAGCAAAGACTGGAAAAAACCCTCAACGGATATCACTGTCCTCCTCGATACCATCATTGAACAAATACCCCAGCCTGAATATGTTGAAGGTACGGCCCAGATGCAGGTGGCATCTCTCGACTATTCAAGCTATGTCGGCAGGATAGCCATCGGCAGGGTTTTCCGTGGCGAAATAGTGGCGGGGAATGAATACACCCTTTGCAAAAAAGGAGGGGAAATAAAAAAGGTTAAAGTCAAGGAACTATATGTTTTCGAAGGCCTGGGCAGGGTCAGAACTGAAAAGGTCGTCTGCGGAGACCTCTGTGCTGTGATCGGCCTTGAAGATTTTGAAATAGGGGATACCCTTGCTGACCTGGTTTCTCCTGAAGCCCTTCAGCGAATAGAAGTCGACGAGCCCACAATGAGCATGGTCTTCACAATAAATAATTCTCCCCTGTTCGGAAAGGAAGGCAAATTTGTAACTTCGCGCCACCTGAGATCTCGACTTTTCAGGGAGACAGAAAAGAACCTGGCCCTGAAAGTAGAAGAGACACAATCGGAAGATACATTTAATGTATATGGAAGGGGCATACTTCATCTTTCAATACTTATCGAAACAATGAGAAGGGAAGGATATGAGTTCCAGGTCGGTAAGCCCAAAGTCCTGATAAAGATTATCGATGGCGTCAAATGTGAACCATATGAAACATTGTCGATAGATGTACCTCCCGATCTTTCCGGAAAAGCAATAGAACTTGTTACGGTCAGAAAGGGTGAAATGACTGTAATAGAGCCCAAAGGCGATCTCATACATCTCGAATTCGACATTCCTGCAAGAGGACTTATAGGCCTCCGGAATAACCTGCTAACTGCAACCTCCGGGGAGGCTGTCATGTACCACAGGTTCAGGGCTTACGATAAATATAAGGGTGATGATCTCCTTCCGGCACAATACGGATCTCTCATCTCTCTCGAACAGGGCATTGCAACAGGATATGCAATCGACAGGCTTCAGGACAGGGGAAGGTTCTTCATCGATCCCGGTGAATATGTGTATAAAGGCCAGGTGGTGGGGGAAAGCACAAGGGCAAAAGACATTGATGTCAATGTGGTAAAAGGTAAAAAGCTGACAAACATGAGGGCATCCGGATCAGATGAAAGCTACAAGATCGCCCCTAAGGTAAAATTCTCACTCGAGGAGTCAATGGAACAGATTAAGGATGATGAATTCCTTGAAGTTACTCCTTTAAACCTAAGGATACGAAAGATACCCGTGCCTCCGAAATTCTGAATAAATTCCTGTATGAAACGGAATCCGCTGAAGACGGATGTAATAAAAAATGCTGCCTTTGTTTCTGGCTCTCATGTTATTCGCATGCAGGGAAAAGGAACCAGAGTGCTGTGATTGTGCTGCAACCTTGACAATTGCTGCAAGGTACGGAACTGAATCCCAGACAGTAAATATTTCTGATACCAGGAAAGTATGCTATCAGACTCAGGAACAGATAAGGGAATATGAAAGGATGAATACAGATTCATTAACATACAGCAACGGTGATGTGAGGACAGATACTGTTTTTATCACGCTCTGCACCGGATAGTTATTCCAGGAAATGGCCGTGAATAATCTCTATTGATAATCATTCAGAAAATCATTCAGGGGTTTCATGATCCTGCAACCTTCAATTACTTTTTCAAAACAATCAGAGGCAGTGATTTCTTTATCGGAGAATATTCTGGTAACAAGATAGCTTTTCATCTTAAGATATTCAATATAAGGATGATCCCTTGAGTATCCCTTTGGGGCACTTTTGAGTTTTTCGCCTTCAAGCCCGCCATAGTAATCTGCTAATTCCTTATTGTTTATAATCCTGACGAATTCTTCTCCATTCTCGGCTATATTTTCCCTTATTGCAGAAAGCCACGGCATTGGCGGTACATATGCACCTCCTGCAAGCATGCTGTTGCCCCCTGGCTCCACATGAAAATAGTATCCCGCGTACCTGTCACCGTTTTTCTTTCCTCCCCTTACAATGAATGCTCCAAGATGCGATTTATAAACAGTCTTGTCGTTCGAAAACCTTATGTCACGGTTGATCCTGTAAGTACAGCTTTTTACTTCAAGTCCCCTCAGTATCGGATCAAACCCGGCAACAGCATCAATGACTGACTGTACAAAAGCTTCGTAATTTGCTTTTGCATCTTCATATCTGCTTCTGTTCCCGATGAACCATTCCCTTTCATTGTGTACTTTGATATCCGACAGGAAATCAAGTGTCGATTGCTTTATCTGTTCCATTTATACAAAATAAGACGAATTTACTTCATTGCCAATTTATAAATATTCCAAAACAGGGAATCATGATCAGGGAGCATTTTTTAGCTATTTTTGAATGCCACGATAAAATACAATCATGACAGGCAATAAATTGTTGATGATAAGTGTTTAGAATCTTAAATGAAATTTTCCGCCCGGTATGAGTAAACTGATACCTGCAAAATTGAAGATTGCCCTGCTTCTTCTGGTTTTTTCAGTTACTGCATCCCTTCAATCGCAGACCACCTATGACTGGGAAAACCTTTACACTGACCTGCCTTTAGTGGTTATTGACACATGGGGAGAGGATATCCCGGATGATCCAAAGGTCACCGCATGGCTTAAAATAATTGACAACGGCCGCGGAGAAAAGAATAACCGGTATCAGGATGGTACTGATTATGAAGGTTATGCAGGCATAGAACTTCGAGGGCAGTCATCACAGATGTTTCCAAAAACAAGTTTTTCCCTGGAACTCAGAAAAGAAGACGGAACTGACACAACAGCAGCATTGCTTGGGATGCCTGCTGAGGAAGACTGGGTTTTATATGCACCCTATTCTGACAAAACCCTGTTAAGGAATGCTGTTACCTATTATCTGGGCAACCTTATGGGATCATGGCAGCCTCATTACAGGTTCTGTGAGCTTTATCTGAACGGGGAATATTACGGAATATATGCACTGACAGAAAGTATAAAACGCGGCGGCAGAAGGGTTGACATAAGTAAGCTGAAGCCTGATGAGATATCAGGTGATGACCTCACCGGAGGATATATAATCAAGGCTGATAAAACGGATGGACTAAGATCGGATGAGTATTTTACAGTTAACCCCGGGATTTACTATCAGAATCCGGATAAATATGAATTCACATATGTTTATCCCAAATACGATGAAATAGCTCCCGAACAGAAGGAGTACATTGCCAGATTCCTTACCGATGCCCAAAATGCCCTCAACGGAGATCATTTTTCAGATCTGTCGGATGGTTTCAGAAAATATTTTGATACAAGATCATTTGTGGATTTTCAGATAATGCAGGAACTCACAAATAATGTCGATGGCTATAAATTCAGCACATTTTTTTACAAGGACAAGGATTCCAGGGGCGGGAAACTGAAAGCCGGACCGCTGTGGGACTTTGACCTTTGTTATGGTAATGAAGACTATACAGATTTCAATTTACGGACCGACACGTGGCTTTATCCGAAATTCTCTGATTACTATGGGGGAAGAATACACTGGTGGGCGAGGATGATGCAAGATCTGAGCTACAGGAGCCTGTTTATGAATCGTTGGAAAGAACTGCGCAAGGGACCATTCAGAACCGACTCCGTTATGCTCTTTATCGATAATACCATCAATTATCTGGGAGATGCAGTAGCCAGAAATTTTGAAAGATGGCCTGTTATCGGTGAATATGTCTGGCCAAATTATTTTATAGGCCAGACTTATGAGGAAGAAGTTGACTACCTGAAAGACTGGATAACCGAAAGGATGAACTGGATGGATGCGAACGTGATGCTGGCCGATAATGAATCTGCCAGCTATGACAAGAAGGAACTACTTGTTTTTCCAAATCCTGCCAGAGACAGGATTAACATTTATCTCTATACTGACCAGGTCTCAGAATTGCGGATAGAAATTTATGATCTTCTTGGCCGGAAAGCTGTGATACATACTTACATGCCTGAAGGGGCAGGTTATCAGATGATAAATTTTGATGTTGATCTTGTACCTGGCTATTATATACTCAAAGTCTTTCAGGGAAATAAGCAAAGAGACAGTAAAAATATTCTTATTGGCCGGAAATGAAGATGCGGATCAGATTCTTTTTGCAGAACTGAACTCAATTTCGTATCGGCCGCTTTCAATTGTCACAAAGCCTGTCTTGTTTTTGCTTTTCCTGTTGTTGAGTCTGTAAGTATCAGATTCTGATGGAACTGCAACTCTTGCTCTGCAGCCTGCCGGTACCTTTATATTGATATTCACAATATCATCTTGCTTCTTCCAGTTCACTTCAACGGGTCCGTATGGTGTCTCTTTCCTTGTTCTGGCCCATGAAATTCCTTCTGGCATCTGCGGATCAACAACAATTGCCCTGTAAGCCGGTACACTCTCATCCGGACGAATACCTCCAACAGCCTGGTAGAACCATGAACCTGTGCCGTTGTAGCAATTGTGGATCCTGCTCCTGGCTCCGTTCCAGTGTTCCCATGTTGTAGTTGCTCCGTTATCCGTCATATAAAGATAACCGGGATAGTCTTTCTTTTTGAGCATTTCATACATAAGGTCGGCTTTCCTGTTTTCAGTGGCCCAGACCGTAAACACAGGTATCCCGACAAGTCCGCAGGCAATATGTCCCTGATGATCCTCTTTGATAACTTTTTCCAGGTTTTCTTTTACTTCATTTTGTATTGAATCGGGGACTATTCCTGCAAGAAGAGGGTAAGTGAGATCGATTTGAGAGCCGCTTCCATAGATCTTCTTTTCCTTATTGTAAAACCTGCTGTTTATTTTTGAGGCCAGGCTCTCTCTTTCCTTAGCATATTTTGAAGCCTCTTCTGTCTTGCCCAGAACACCGGCTATCCTCTCAATGGTTTCGAGACAAACGGCCATAAAACAGTTGTTCACAAGATTGACTGATGATGTATCAGTCTGGTTAACACCTTCCGGCACAGCCCAGTCTCCAAGATACCAGTTCCTGTAATCGGTATCGGGCCATCTTTCAAGAATTCCGTTTCGCGAATACATGGCTGCATATCCAAGCCATTTTTTCATCACCGGATAATTTCTTTCAAGGATCCTCGCATCGCCGTAGTTTCTGTATGTCTGCCAGCTTGCAGTGATAATGAATCCGCACCAGAAAGGTCCTCCGCCTGCCGGATAGGGATTAGGGGCGGTGTGAGGCATCCCGCCGTCATCACGAATGCAATCATACCATGCCTGGAGCCAGTTTGAATAAAGAGGTGCCAGGTCGAACATTGTCTGAGCCGTAAGTGTCGATGCATTGCCATCGCCTCCATAACCAAGCCGTTCTATCTGTGGACAATCGACAAGATAGCCGCCCAGGCTAAGGCAGCGAAGTGTATATTTCAGCATATCATGAATCCTGTTCATGTCGGAGTCGGAACATTCAAATGAAGATGAATCCGTATATCCTGTATGTATGAGGAACGCTGACATGGCCGCCTTCAAAGGTTCTGTCGGAAGATTGGAAATACTTACATATCTGAACCCATGATAATTGAACTTGTTCCTAAATACTTCATTTCCTTTCCCCGATGCTATATATATGTCGGTCTGGCCCTGGTTAACTGTATTTCCATTTTTATCGAGATGATCACAATATTCCAGGATGATCTTCTTTCCTTTCTCCAATTCGGGAAAATGTATTTCAAACCATCCCGTTAATGTTGTTCCCATATCGATCAGCCACGTGTTGTCACCAGTTCTTTTGACTGAAGAAGGTTTGATTGTGTCAGCAATGATATTTGATTCTGTCATCTGGGGAGTAGCTGAATGGGCGGGAACGGAGACTTCCTTAACCATACCCCATTTAACCTTGTCGAGTGATGATGATGACATGTCATCTGTCAGCAGATCCGCTTCAACGATTTCTCCACCGAACTGCCCGGGCTTCCATGACCCGTTTGTTGAGTAACCGCTTGCCCTGCCTGTCCATGTCTTATCAGTAAAAAGAATTATATTCCTTAGATTATCTTTCCCGACAGATTCCAGCTGTGCCCTGACCACCGGGCCCTCATTGACAACACCCGGAAGCCCCGGAGCATACCAGCCTCTTCCGAGCCAGATTACCAGATCATTTTGCCCTTTTACAACAAGCCGGGTAATGTCGTATGTTAAAACAAGCGATCTTTTATTGAATTGGGAAACCGCCGGGGTCAATACCTTGTCTCCTGCCTTTTTGCCATTCACCCATACCTCATGATATCCAAGGGAATTTACATGCAGGAATAAATGTCCGGGAAAATCATTCAGGGTGAACGTCTTCCTGAGCTGCGGACTGACCTGAAAATCCTTTCCGGCATCAAATGCAATATAGGATGATTTCCAGTCGGTTTCCTCAAGCAGTCCTGTACTGAAAGAGGAAATGGAGCTCCAGTCAGATATCCTGTTTTTCTGATCCCAGATCCTTACTTTCCAGAAGCACAGCATTCCTGAATGTAACTGTTCACCATTCCATGGTACAAGAACACTTTCTTCAGAAACTACTTTTCCCGAGTTCCAGAGATCTGCACTGTTCTCATCCAAAAGCTCTTCCGATGAAGCCGCAATAATCTGATATGCACTCTGTGAGGTTCGGTTAATCTCCGAACTTAGTTTCCAGCTAAGCCGGGGAATCAATGTCGAAATGCCGGCTGGCGCTTTAAGATTCTCGCATTTGAGATCATGAACATACAGTTCCGCATCTTGTTTTTTGCAACCGGAAGGCAGAATTGCATAAATGATCAAAGCAACTATTGAAAGATAATGTTTCATGTTGACTACTTAAAACTTTGATATTTAAGATACTTGCAAATAGTGAATTAATGTCGAACTTAATTTCCCCGTTTAGATTCTGTTTAACCTAAATTTATTAGTTTTGATGATTAAAGTTAAATTTTTAATGAAATTTAACTGTATGATGTTATTCCTGTGCCTGGTTATATGAATAATCTGAAGATAAAGGATCATGATGGTCATTAACGACTCTGTAAGAATATAAAAATCATATATGAAGAAGAAAAGGCTTGTTTATGTTTTTGCTGCGCTGATTGCAGCTGTGATTCTTGGCGGCGCTGCTTATCTCAATTCTTTGCTCCCCATTATCACAGGATATGCGGCAAAGAATCTTTGTTCCGATGTATTTGTTTCGGGAAGGCAGCCTGAGGATATTGAGGCCATTGACCTGAACTTTTCATTCATAAAGTTCACGAAAAACAGTATTGATACCAGTTCTAAAAGTGTTACCAGCAGGTTTCTCTGGGGTAAGGCCAGGGCAATTTACAGGGATGGTTTCGGTGCCACTCTGGTTAGGGATGTATCCGAAGATTCACTTCGTAAAGAGGTTTATGCTGTTGACACAGATCCTGGTTACAGACGGGATACTACTTTGTGGCCGCTTGGAGATCTTGTTCCCGATTCCGTTCCGGCCGGGATTAACAAAGACATGCTGGCCGCTGTTTCTGATAATCTTATAAACAAAGGAGAATACAAAGGAATTCCTTTCGCATTCATGGTTCTGTACAGGGGAATACCGGTGGCAGAAGCTTATAAACCAGGTTTGGATAAAAACACGAGGTTTTTGAGCTGGTCGATGGCCAAGAGCTTTACAAATGCCCAGATCGGCATTCTGGTGAGGATGGGCAGAATGAATATTTCAGATCCTGCGGATATAAAGCACTGGAAGTCGGATGAAAGATGCAGGATTACGATCAATGATCTTCTGCAAATGCAAAGCGGCCTGAAATGGAATGAAGACTACGGGAGCAGATCTGACGTGAATCTGATGTTGTTTGATCATGGCGATATGAGCAGTTATGCAGCATCAAAACCTCTGGAACATACACCCGGTACACACTGGTATTATTCATCCGGAACCGCCAATATACTCAGTCAGCTGGTACGACAGAAATTTGACAGTGATACTTCCTGTTACGCATTCACGCATGATAATCTTTTTGAAAAAATCGGAATTACTGATGCCGTTTTCGAGGTTGATGCTTCCGGCGATTTTGTAGGTTCGTCTTACCTTTACGCCACTGCACGTGATTATGCCAGGTTTGGCCTTCTTTACCTCAACGACGGGGTCTTTAACGGCGAACGCATACTGCCTGAAGGGTGGGTCGGCTATACAAGAACTCCCGCCTCCGGCAGCAAGGGTGAGTATGGAGCATTGTTCTGGCTGAATAAGGGAGGAAGTTATTCATCGGCACCTGATGACATGTTCTCATGTCAGGGTCACGACGGTCAGATGATTTTCATAATTCCTTCCAGAGACCTTGTGGTTGTTGTACTTGGATTTTCACACAAGCCTGACAACGGACTTGACTCTGACAGGCTTCTGAAGGATATTCTGCAGGCTGTCAAACAATAACTTCAGCATTTTATACTCAAGTCGAAATAGCTATATCTGTCTACCAAACCGTTTCCTAAATGAACAAATTATGAACGAGAATTATTCAGTAAGCCCGGCAGGCGAAAAGTTCTCTCTGCCAAAACCGGAAGATTATAAGAAGGAATTTGAAAACCTAAAACTTAGGGTTGAAGAAGAAAAGGCCAAAGGCCGTGAAATTGTTGTTGTTATGGGTGTTGGTTTCGTCGGTGCAGTAATGGCCGCTATTGTTGCCGACACCGTCGACAGAAAAACCGGCCAGCCTTCGAAATTTGTTATCGGCATGCAGCGACCGAGCCCGCGAAGCTTCTGGAAGATCCCGCTGCTTAACCGAGGAATTTCACCGGTAAAAGCTGAAGATCCCGAGGTAGATCCCATGATATCAAGATGCGTAAATGAAAAGAGAACCCTGGTTGCAACCTATACTTATGATGTCCTCAAGCTTGCCGATGTTGTCGTTGTGGATGTCCAGTGCGATTATATCAAGGAGGATCTTGGAAATGTCAGATCAGGACAGACGGATATGGCCGCACTCGAATCGTCGCTTCATGTTATCGCTGAACATATACCTGCTGATGCCCTTGTCCTTATTGAAACCACGGTCGCTCCGGGCACCACTGAACAGGTGGCATATCCAATCATGAAGAAAGAATTCAGGAAGAGGGGCATAAATTCCGATCCGCTCCTTGCCCACAGCTATGAAAGGGTGATGCCTGGCCGCAATTATGTAGCAAGCATCCGCGATTTCTGGAGAGTGTGCAGCGGCATAAACGAAAAGGCAAAAGCGAGGGTTGTTAAATTTTTAACAGAAGTCCTCAATACTGAGAAATATCCCCTTACCGTTATGGACAGGCCGATCGAATCGGAAACTGCCAAGATAGTTGAAAACAGCTACCGTGCAACGATCCTTGCTTTTCTTGATGAATGGAGCCTTTATGCCGAGCGTAACGGAGTCGATCTGATTAAAGTAATCAAGGCAATCAAAGTAAGGCCCACCCACAGCAATATTATTTTCCCCGGACCAGGCGTTGGCGGCTATTGCCTGCCCAAGGACGGCGGTCTGGGACTATGGGCCTATAAACATATACTGGGTTTCGAGGATGATATTTTCAAAATAACCCCGATGGCAATCGACATTAATGACACCCGGGGATTGCACGTTGGCCAGCTTGTGAGGGATGCCCTTCGCAACATGGGTCAGCCCATTGCAGCTGCCGATGTTCTCGTCCTTGGAGCTGCATACCGCGAGGATGTTGGTGACACCCGTTACAGCGGTTCTGAAATTGTAATCAGGAAACTTGCCGAGATGGGAGCAGAAATTAAAGTGCATGATCCCTATGTGGAACATTGGTGGGAATTTGAGCAGCAGGATTCATACCCTTCACCCGGACAGAGCAAGGCAAGGTTTTTCAGAAGCCAGGAAAAGCTGAAGGAGATCCGTATTGAACAGGACCTGGAAAAAGCGCTGAAAGGAGTGGAGGCTGTTGTCTTTGCTGTTCCTCATAAAGATTATCTTGACCTCGATCCCGATACTGTCGTTAATAAGATAGGTAATCCTGCTGCAATTATCGATTGCTTTGGAATCCTTTCTGATGAAAAAATCAAACGTTATTTTCAGCTCGGATGCGAAGTCAAGGGCCTCGGCAGGGGTCATATACAGAGAATTAAGGACGAGATCAGAAAAAGCTGACCGGGTAGTTTATAAAAGCTGTATCAGATGATAACTGACGAGGGTTTGAGGCGTGAGATAGGGACCTGGGGACTGGTCGCCAACTCGATAAACATAATAGTAGGAGCGGGGATATTCATTCTCCCTGCTCTGGTAGCTGAACGGCTTGGCTCAGGAAGCCTGGTGGCATACCTTATATGCGGTCTTCTGATGCTAATGATAATGTTTTGCTTTGTAGATGTGGGTACAAAGATTACTGTTACCGGAGGAGCCTATTCCTATATTGAGACTGCTTTTGGAAGATTTGCCGGCTTCCTTACTGCAAATATCTTTATTTTCGGAGCTGCCGTGATGGCCAACGCCGCTGTGGCAAACGGCCTTGCTGACACACTTTCCTACTTCTTTCCTCTTTTTAAACAATTGTGGATAAGAATTTTGTTTTTTGCAATAATGTTCGCGTCCCTTGCATATTTCAATGTCAGGGGAATAAAAGGGGCCATGACGATTGTGAAATTGAACACAATTGCAAAGCTTGTTCCACTGCTCATGATAACAGTTCTCGGATGGTTCTTCTTCAAATCGACGGATATAGTTATCACTGCCCGAAATTCTGTTGACAATATCGGAGAAATTTCACTTATTCTTCTTTTTGCTTTTGTTGGTGCAGAAACAGCGCTGAATGTCAGCGGAGAGATCAAGGATCCGGAAAGGACAATCCCGCGAGGTATTATAATCAGTGTTGCTATTGTTGTTATCCTTTATATGATGATCCAGTTGGTGGTTCAGACTATACTGGGCGGATCAATAGGTGATCATAAAGACGCACCGCTTGCCGAGACGGCAAAGATCATGTTCGGGACAACGGGAACACTCATCGTGATTATCGGGGCTGGTTTTTCTATGTTCGGAAATATAAGCGGCATGGTACTCAATATGCCCAGGATACTGTATGCAGCCGCACGAGACAGGATAATACCTTCAAAATCAATAGCATCAATTCACCCCTTGTTCAAAACACCTCACGTTGCAATAATTATCTATTCCTTTCTCGGGTTCGTCTTTGCATCCATTGGTGAATTCAGACAGCTTGCCATGCTATCCAGCGCTTCATATCTCATTATCTATCTTGGTGTCGCTCTGTCAGTGATAAAGTTAAGATATTCAGATAATTCCATATTGGGAATGAAGAGGATCATCAGGATTTTCATTCTGCCTGTCATTACTTCAGCCGGAATAATCTGGGTATTATCGAACCTGCCCAAAAATGAGCTGGCCGGAATGACAATTTTTGTAGGAATACTCAGTCTCGTCTGGATTATTGTAAGAATCACCCGGCGCTATGATTAATAGCTGCTGCTGGCACTGATGGCAGGACTCTTATTATGACCCGGCTGATTTATCAGCGGGTGATAATATGGCCCGCATCAGTCAGCGCATTAACGGCTTTTTCCAGGTCATCTGCTCTCACAAGGATGTAATCTGTATCGAATGTGGAAATCTCAAATATCGGGATTTCATTTTTTTTAAGAAGTTCGGATATATCAGCAATTATACCGATCTGTGACAGTTGGAGCGGACCGTTAATCTTGAGAATGCGCCAGTTTCTGTCAGCCCTGATCCTGTCATCGTGTTTTAATTCAACCTGCTTTGAAACTACTGATAATTCATCATGAGTCTTCGTTACAGAATAGAAATCAGAATTATCAAGCCAGTAGGGGAATGGAGATCCTGCATCAAACCTGTAGATTGAGTAGGTGTCTTTCAGTAAGGTAAAGCCGAGATTCATGTGAACGCAGATATTATGGTTAATAAGATACTGAAAAAAGTCGGGGATATCCGGCTGCAATATTAATACATATTTCAGGTTCTTTTATGATTATCAGAAGAATAAATACCGGATTATTTTGTCATTCATGACATTAATAATCTGCATCTGTCAATCCAGCATCGCAAAGTTCTTTATGCCATCCGAATCGAACGAACAGTTCAGCCACTCATCATCAATTTCCGCTCCGCATTTCTTATACACTTCAATTGCCGGCTTATTCCAGTTTAGAACCTGCCATCTTACCCTTTTGCATTCTTCATCCCTTGCTATTTCAAATACCTTTTTAAGAAGTGATTTCCCTATTTTTCTCTGTCTGTAACTCTCCCTGACATAAATGTCATCGAGGTAAAGCGATTTTCCCACCCAGGTGTAATATGCGAAGAAGAAAAGTGCCATACCGACAATTTCCAGGTTCTCTGTTTCGGCAACATAACAAATGAAAAGGTCTTTTTCCTTTTTCATAAGGTCTACTGTGTTAGTTACCTTTTCCGGGGCATTTTCATATTCCGCCAGTTCTTTTATAAGAGATAAAACTGCCGGGAAATCATTTTCATCTGCCTTTCTGATATTTATTTTCATGTTATGGGTTTTTGAAGTGAATTAAACTATTTCAATATCGTATCTGCTCAGTAAACCAGGTAATCCGGATTCGGAAAATCTTGCTTTTTTAAGCTTGTTTGTTTCAGGATCAATAATAAAATTGAAGGATGTGCTGAAGTCGGCAGATTCAAGAATTGTGTTCCTGAAAACAGTCCTGTTCAGGTCGCAATTGATAAAGGAAGCACTTGTAAGATCGGTTTCGGTGAAGTCAGATTCAATTACCCTGCAGTTTCTAAAAAGACAGTTCTTTAGTGTGAGGCCGTTGAAGGAACACAGTTCCAACAGGCAGCCGCTGAAGCTGAATGATATCATAAAGGGGTTGCAGTCTTCAAAATGAAGACCAACCATCTTGCATTGTATGAACCTTGTTTCCCTGAATGAGGTCTGTATAAGCTTTGTCAGACTAAGGTTACATCCAGAAAATTCACAGTCAATAAATGCAGAATCCGATAGTATTGCGTCGGAGAAATCACAGTTCGCAAATTTACAGCTTTCATAATCACCAGTTTCGATGGAAAAGTCCCTGAAATTACGGTTCTCGTATTTTATTTCGTCATTAAAAACCCTTGTCATTCCGTTAGCAGGATAGTATTTCTTATATGCCAAATTTATAAATCACTTTGGAATGCCTGTAATGGATTGTATTCTTTTTGGGGATGATCACTTGAATCAGTGATTTGTTGCAGAATAATGAATACTGTGGGGGTGAAGTTTTATAATCCGGATCTTTTCAGGTAATAGGCTGACTTATAATCTTTTCCTTTGCATATAATAACGCCGTTGTGATCGATAAAAGACCCGTATTGATCAAAATTCAGCAACAGATCCATGCTTTTGAAGTCTTTTGTTTCAACCACTCCGTAAGCAGGGATCGAGATATAAAATTTATCCTTCCATTTGGTTACGAAATTACCGGCCGATAATACTTTTATTTTACTGTTACTTTTTTTATTAATGAGTATTCTGTTCATAAATAATAATAAATATTTATTGTATAATAATAAATTATTATTGATATTTGGATACAAATAAATTCAATTAGCGATGGAAACAAACACCTTAAAGATTCTCCAGATAGTGAAAGTCCTCAGTTGGATAGTTTTCATAGGGTTGTGCATTACGGCTGGAGCAGTTGCAGTCACCTTTCTTATTAGTCTTTTTGTAAATCCTGCAGTTGCAGGAGACCTGTATCAGAAGCTTGATCTTTCGGATCTGTACAGTTTTGGCATAGGGCATTATATAGCCATCGGATTATTGATGATATTGCTCACTGTCCTTAAGGCTGTTATATTTTACCTGGTGATCAGGATTTTTAAGAATCTGGACATCAACAAGCCTTTCAGCTTTGAAACAGCAATGCTGACCAGGATAATCAGCTATGTGGCATTTGCTGCCGGACTGATTGCCATGGCGGCAAACGGCTATACCGAATGGCTGATAGGGCAGGGGGTCGCGATGCAGAAAGACTGGGCAGGCACAGAATGGCTTTTCCTTGCAGGCATAATATTCGTAGTTGCAATTATCTTCACAAGGGGAGTGGAACTGCAGTCAGAACACGAACTAACAATCTGAGCCATGCCGATAGTAGTGAACCTCGATGTGATGATGGCCAAAAGGAAAATGTCGCTTAATGAGCTTTCCTCCAAGGTCGATCTGACCCTTTCCAATCTGTCGGTACTGAAGACCGGTAAGGCCAAGGCAATCCGTTTCAGCACGCTTGAATCCATCTGTAAGGCACTTGATTGTCAGCCAGGTGATATTCTGGAATATAGAGATAAGTAAAATGAAGTGTCCCTTTTCGGAATTATGGATTTCGTTTCCGGAAAAGGGACACGGAATGAAAAAGTATTGACAGTGAGTGAAGATTTTTTCTAATTCATGATCGCGTTGCTTTTGCTGTCGCTTTCAATATCAATCTTGCGGTTCAGTTTTTTAACATTTTTCCCCTTGTTAAACTTATACGAGTAGGAAAACTGTATGAAATTTCCGAAGTCAATACCTGTGGTATTCGTTGATGTATAAGCAGGGGTTTCTGTTTCTATCTTTTGGTAATCAATAACTTGTGAGAATGGCAGCAGCCAGAAAACTCCGACACTGTGGTTTTTAATCTGCCGCTGCCCGCCAAGGCCGTAAAGAGGCAGCGTATATGTTTTCGACTGGGCATTTATGTTAACACCGTTAAAGGCAAGATACAGGAATGCCGTTGTCTGTTTTTTCTTGTCGAGGTTGGCATAGGCATAACTTGTTATGGCATACGAGAAATAGTTTCTTTCGGGTATTGAGAATGATCCCTCTGAATAACCCGAATAATGGCCTTTGAAGATCCTTGCATTAATATTCACATACCAGAGCATGGCATTGACGCCTCCGCCAAGTTCATATCCGCTGAGGATATTATAAGGTTTGGAAATGGTTGTGACCGCACCGTCGACAGGCGATTTGATAATGCTGTACCTGTTCCCGATCTTGTCTGAAAAGAATTCGTCATAGACATAAGGTGAGAAGTAGTTGCTTCCGAAATTCCAGGTATAGGTGAGCTGAAGCCGGTCGCGATAATCAGGCCTGAGGTCGGGATTCCCCTGAGTGACCATATAATTCTGATTAATTTTCCAGTATGGGTTCATGTCATAAATACCCGGACGGTTGATCCTCCTGTTATAGGTGAATTTCAGGTTATGAGTAGCCGAAAACCTGTACTGAAAATTCGCCGATGGCAAAAAGCATGAATAATCGGGCCTCGTGACGGAATCTGCATCTATATGACTGTTCTCCACTCTCAGAAGTGCCTGAATACCAATTTTTTTGAAGTTTACTGTAATGCCTCCGTAAAGTGAATTACGTAATTCTGAATACCTGAACAGATTCGACTGATCCTGGCTATCTATATTGAAATCATAATCCATTTTCTGAAAATAGAACTGATATCCGGTTTCAATCTTTGCATAAATGCCCAGAGGATAGACATAATCGAGCTTCGTCGAAAAATATTTTCTCTTGTTCAGGTTATCCTCAATTCTTGAATATGTGCTGAGTACCTGATCGCTGTTGTAGGGGTGGCGTGAATTTGTAAAACTGCTTATCTGATCCGACGAAAAAACATAGTAACTTGCTTCGCCTGTGAATTCTTCGACGGGTTTTGAAAAGGTTTTCTTGTAAAAGAGAGAGAATGAGCTCTCATCGCTCTTCATTTCATCCTTAGTCTCGGAAGCTACCGAATTGAGAGGCGTATTGTCAGAATAGAGAATGGTATTCGTTATGATATCCAGATTCTGCGAGATTGGCTTGTAATTTACATTGAAGCTCAGGTTATTCTTATCGTTGATATAGTAGTCGAATCCGCTGTTGACAGATGACATGCCCACCTTTATTTTTCCGGGACCGGTCATTCGTGTAAGCGAATCTATCGTCAGAAAACGGCTGTCCTCATTTATATTCATCCGGAGTCCCTGCCCGACATTCATTGCTGTGACATAAAATGTTATTTTGCCGACTGCATAGTCGAGACTTCCCGTTACGGAGCTGGTAACTTTATTAAAAGGTTTTACACTGGCAGAAATATTGCCGTTGAGCCCAAAACGTGCTTCCTTTTTTAAAATTATGTTGATCACCCCGTCGATATTACCCTCATATTTGCCTGACGGGTTGCTTATTATCTCAACACTCTGGATATCTGAAGGCAGGAGCCTGGCAAGAAATTCCCTGTCGCGCTGTCTTCCGTCGACCTGTATAATGAAATTGCTGCTCCCGTTAAGTGTTATGTTATTCTGAAAATCGACATTTACCTGTGGTATTTTCTTAAGTACCTCGTATCCGTTGTTTGAAGTATTGGAAACAACTTCAGGGATATTGTAAACAGTTCTGTCGACCATTTCCTTGCCTTTGAGGCGTTCGCCCACCACTGTGACTTCCCTGAGAGCTGCGGTCGTTTCGGCGAGGTAAATGGTATCCACAGCTATTTCACCAGTACCCTCCGCTACTGTGACAGCTTTCCCGGAAGATCTGTATCCCACAAAGGAGGCCTTTATAAAATATTTGCCTGGTTTGACTTTTTCCAGGAGGTAACTACCGTCGGTGAGCGTTATGACACCGGTTGTCATAGCTGAATCGGGAAGCTGGTGCAGTGCCACAGTGGCAAACTGCACCGGTGTTTTGTCCTTTTCATAGTAAACCCTTCCCTTTATTGTCTGTGCCTGGCCGGCAACTGTGGCACTAAGCAGCAGAATTATGAATACACTACTTTTCATGGCTGTTAATTTATTGTCCTGAGATTATTTTAAAGCTTTTGTTTCTGATTTCCCGATGATGTCCATCGGCATTTCCATACTGAACCCCGGACCGCTTATTCCAAGTTTACCTGAGATATGGGTTTCTGCATTATCTTCCACAACGAGTCCTGTGGCAGTATCCAGAACAAGCTTTGATTTGCTGGCACCCTTAAGATTGTCATATGTAACAGTGGCTCCGCCCGACTTTATCGGAACTGCATTCTCCGGGGCCTTGATACTTGATTCGACGGTTATCCTTGCATTATTCCCGCTGATCTGGTCGAGTCGGTAAGAGGTTTTTATGTCGAGAAGCATCCCTCCTGAATTCACCTGCTGCGTTATTTCCCAGGTGTCGCCTGCCGAAACCAGCCTGCCCGGCAATGTCCATGTAAAAGCACTTAGAATGTTCTTTAAGTTGGCTTCGCCAACAGTTGCTGCAACCTGTTGCTTTACAGGGCCAGCTGCCGGACCTTTAAGTGTGATTGCACTCGTATCCTTCAGGATCATATCGGAAAGCATTTTGGCATTCAGTACTTCAAGCGGCTTCCCTGTATAATCCATTTTAATGTATACCGCATTTCTGCTCAGCCTGTTCATGATGCACGACATAATGTCAGCAGTTTCCGATGATGTAATGTTTCCTTCCGATAATGAGCTGAAGCTGACAATCTTACCCATTGTGTTTGTCTTTGTGGTGAGGGTGTCGAAATGTGTTTCAACAACCATGAAATCCTGTGTGGCGTCAATCATTTTAAGCGACACAGTGTAGCCAACATTCGTTTCAACCGTCTGCTGGTTGCCATTGATTGTCTGGATGATTGTCTGCTCTGAATTTGACCTCAACCGGTATACCTTGTTTTTCTCAAGGTTTAATTTTAGCATGGTGCTGTTTTGCGCCATTACGGCCGATCCAACAAGAATTGCAAATAACGAAAAGCAGATCTTTTTCATATCGTTTGATTTTTAATTCTTTACAAAATTACACCAGAAAAAAGGTTTTAAAAAGAAGATTCGGCGAATGACGGGAAGCCACCGGTAAGAGGCAAAAAAGCTATGTTCAGATATGGGAGAAGGGTACGAATAACATAATACAGCGACAAATTATAATTTAAACATGCTGAACCGAAATTTTGGCATTGTTAATTTATTCACAATAAAAATAAATCATTCACAAAACAAATCATTGGCTTTCAGTTCGGCAATGTTCTTTTCCATTCCGTTGGCAAGCGTTGTGAGCAGCTTTTATCCGTCTGATTTTTCCCTGCCGGCCGTTCAGGCTTCGATGTCAGTAAACCATCGATTTGGATTGTGTTAAGGATCACAGGTCAGACCGGCAATTAATTCCTATAATTAATATTATGTAAAATAGAAAATATTAAACAGAAAAAAGGGAGCAGAATATTGAAAATCCGGCTTCCCTTTTTCGTCTAATTTAAGATTTTACTTTTCAAGATCAAGATATTCCCCTATCAGACTTTGAGGTGTCGAATCAAGTATTGGCAGTGCCGGAATTTTAAAAAGATCTGTGGGAACGTTTTCAATTGCTGCCCAGATTGACGTTCTGATGAATTTATAATGATTCCGTTTTGCTGCCGCAATAATTTCTTCATTCCCGGCCCCGTCGCCATACGGCAGCGAGAAAACATCCACTTCACCAGGTACATATTGCTTAATAAGTTCTTTTGAGACACCCATTTCATAATCAAGAAATGAATTGTACTCGGCATCTGAGGCAAAATTTTCCCTGTTTCTTAAGAGATAACTATGTGAATAACTGTGAGATCCGAATATAAATGGTCTTTCTCCTCCGGCAAGAGTGTAATGACTCATATCCTTGACTTCCTCCCATGTTATGAATGAATCATGTCCGATCATATACGCCCACAGGAAAAATGTTGCCTTCACTTTGTACTTTAGAAGAAGCGGTTTTACGATAGTGTACCAGGAACTGCTGCCGTCGTCAAAGGTTATAATGGCAAAGTTTCCCGCCGGCATCTTCCCTCCTGCCGAAATTTCACCTAACTCATTGAAGGATAATGTCTTGATATTATGATCCCTGAGGTATCTGAGATCTGATTCAAATTCTTTTGCACTCCTTTCGTAAAGGTCGGCCGGCTCGCCCCTGACTATCTTATGATACATCAGCACTATAATCTTACCTGGTTCCTGTGGTTCCGGATCATCTTCCTTCGAGCAGCCAAAACCAGGGAAAAGCAAACCTGCCGCCATCAGCAGCATGCTAAATATGCGGACAGGGAATGTCAGTTTTTTTTTTATCATAGTTGAAAGCAGGGAATAAAATCAAAAAGCCCCTCCGGTTAAACGGAGAGGCTTTTTTGAATATTATACGTAAACTATTTAAAAATTTCTACTTCTGCTCCAGAGTATCGAGTTTTGCCTTGACAACATTATACTTGTCGGTCATTTTGAGCCTGTAGTAAAGCTCTTTAAGACCTCTGAGGGAAAATATATCATCGGGCTTCAGTTCATTTGCCTTTTCCATGTAAGGAAGAGCTTTTGAGAAGACTCCCATTGCTTCTTCAATGGCGGCATTGTATTTATTTACATCCATAATGTCGTTGGCTTTCACGAACATATCCGAAGCTTTGTTGATATATGCTGCACCGAGGCCGTACTGACTGTCATACATATCCGATTTAAGCTCGATCGATTTGGTAAGGTCAGCAATAGCCTCATCATATTTCTCGGTATTGAGATAGATGATACCTTCTGCAAACCACAGGCTGTAGTTGTCAGGATCATCGGCCTTTGCAATGGCCAGATTCTTTAATGCCTCATCATTTTTACCGGCTTTAATATAAAGGTCAATCAGCTGAAGCGTAATGTTTTTGTCACCCGGGAATTTGTCGGGAAGGCTTTTCAGCAGTGCTTCGGCTTTGGCAGTATCGCCAAGTGCCATATAGCTCTGTGAAATCTGGAAGTAAGGAGTAACCCCCATATATTTCATTTCAGCGCATTTTTCAAAGTACTTGATGGCAACATCCTGCTTGCCTGCATTCATAGCAGCAAGACCTGCATTGTAATACATGCCTGTGTCAGTAACGCCAACATACTTGTCGCTTTCCGTGATTTTTATCTGTGTTTCGAAAGATTTCAATGCTCCTTCATAATTACCGGCTTCAAACTGATTGCCTCCTTGTGTGTAGAGGTCAAGTGCCAGGTTGTTATAGATCATACCTGTGATAATCCTTTTTTTGGTTCCGCCTTTTGGATCAAGTTCCATGGCTTTTTCATAATTGGTATATGCATCGCCCAGTGGATCCTTCGAGAATTCCTTGAATTTCGGGTTGTCTGATTTGAAAACAGCCTGGTAGAGTTTACCCTTTGCAAAATAGGTATTGAACCATTCAGCCGACTTGGGGTCATTCATTGCCTGGTCGAGAGCTTCCTTGGCTTTGTCCAGAGCACCTTGTTCAATTAAGGTCATAGCGCTGGTAACTTTGCCCTTTTGGGCAAATACACCTGTTGAGATACAAACAACTGCAAACAGCAGAAACACTTTTTTCATGATTATTCTTCTTTGATTAATTGTCAATAATTTAATTGGTCAAATTTATAACATTACTTATTAATCTTCAAATTCTTTGCCAAAATCCTCAACATTTTCTCCGTCATTGCTTACATCTCCGTTTCCAGCGGTTTCCTCATCTTCGTTCACAAAGACGGTAGCAACCGATGCAATAGTATCATTTTCCCTGAGATTGATAAGGCGCACACCCTGAGTGGCCCTTCCCATTACCCTTAAAGTGGAAACAGGGCTGCGGAGTATGTTGCCGAATTGAGTGATGATCATAAGGTCATCATTGTCTGTTACATCCTTCAGGGCAATAAGCGAACCTGTTTTATCGGTGATATTGATTGTTTTCACACCTTTGCCGCCTCTGTTGGTAATACGGTAATCCTCAATATCGGATCTTTTGCCATATCCTTTTTCGGAAACGACAAGCACTTCTTTTTCCTTGTTCTCGACAGTTATCATTCCCACAACAAAATCAGTGGCTTCATTATCGAGTTTTATTCCCCTTACTCCCGATGCCGTCCTTCCCATCGGTCTGACTGTCTCCTCCGGGAATCTAATGGCTCTTCCCGATTTTACCGCAAGCATTATATGATGTTTGCCGTTTGTCATCCGTGCTTCAAGAAGCTCATCTCCTTCCCTGACCGTTATGGCATTCACACCGTTCGTCCTGGGACGTGAATATGCTTCGAGTGATGTTTTCTTGATCACCCCTTTTGTGGTGCAGAGCACGATGAAGTTGTTGTTTATATAGTCCTGGTCGTTAAGGTTCTTTACGTTTATATATGCCCTTACATTATCGTCGGGCTCGATGTTAATAAGGTTCTGCATTGCCCTTCCCTTTGATGTCTTGGATCCCTCAGGGATATTATAAACCTTCAGCCAGAAACATTTTCCCTTTCTTGTAAAGAAAAGCATCGTATTATGCATCGTGGCGATGAACAGGTGTTCAATGAAATCCTCATCTCTTGTTGATCCTCCCCTGGCACCGGTTCCTCCCCTGTTCTGTCTCCTGTACTCTGTGAGCGGTGTTCTTTTTATATATCCCATGTGAGAGATGGTGATCACCATTTCATCATCTGCATAGAAATCCTCAGGGTTGAATTCCCCGGCATCGGGAATGATTTCAGTTCTTCTGGCATCGCCGTATTTTTCCTTTATTTCAAGGAGTTCGTCCTTAATGATCTTCATCTGAAGACTTACATCGGCCAGAACGTTCTTGAGATACTCGATCAGAGCCATTATCTCCCTGTATTCCTCTCTCAGCTTGTCCTGTTCAAGACCTGTAAGCTGGCGCAGCCTCATCTCAACTATTGCCCTCGACTGTGCATCAGACAGGCTGAAGCGTTCCATAAGCCTTTCCCTTGCCTCGTCAGGGCTCTTCGACGATTTGATGATTGCAATGACTTCATCGATATTGTCGCTTGCAATTATCAGACCTTCAAGTATATGGGCTCTTTTTTCAGCCTGGTTCAGATCAAATTTTGCCCTTCTCAGGATCACCTGATGCCTGTGGCGGACAAACTGATCAATAAGCTCCTTTGTATTAAGTGTCCTTGGCCTTCCTTTTACCAGGGCAATATTGTTTACATTGAATGCGGTTTGAAGCTGTGTGAACTTGTAAAGATTATTAAGGACAACATTTGCACTGGCATCTTTTTTAAGGATTATCACCACTCTCATCCCGTTGCGGTCCGATTCATCGTTGATATAGGATATCCCTTCAATCTTCTTTTCATTGATGAGATCGGCAATCTTTCGGATCATCTCGGCCTTGTTCACCATATAAGGAATCTCGGTGACAACAATGCATTCACGTCCGGAATGCGTAAGTTCAATTTCTGTCTTGGCCCTGACAACTATTTTGCCCCTGCCGGTTTCGCAGGCATCCCTTATTCCCTGCTCGCCGTAAATTATTCCGCCTGTCGGAAAATCAGGCCCTTTTATATGTTTGAGGAGCTCCTCGGTCGTAATATCCTTATTGTCAATAAATGCAATCGTAGCATCTATTATTTCGCTCAGGTTATGAGGCGGCATGTTTGTTGCCATCCCTACCGCGATACCTGATGCCCCGTTTACCAACAGGAGCGGGACCCTTGTCGGAAGAACAACCGGTTCAGTGAGCGAATCATCGAAGTTTGGCTGGAAATCAACCGTTTCCTTATCTATATCAGACAGTGTTTCCTCAGCTATCTTTTTGAGCCTGGCTTCAGTGTACCTCATCGCAGCCGGACTGTCTCCGTCGATCGATCCGAAGTTTCCCTGTCCGTCAACAAGCGGATACCTCATCGACCAGTCCTGGGCCATCCTCACCATGGCTTCATATACAGAAGAATCGCCATGCGGATGATATTTACCAAGGACCTCCCCTACTATCCTTGCCGACTTTTTGTATGGCCTGTTAGATAATACCCCGAGTTCCGACATTCCGAAAAGCACTCGCCTGTGCACAGGCTTAAGTCCGTCCCTCACATCAGGCAAAGCTCTCGAAACTATCACTGACATCGAATAATCGATGTAAGCTGACTTCATCTCCTCCTCTATGTTTACCTGAATTATCCTTTCTCTTTCTGACATAACTAATTAATAATTAAATAAATATATTATCCCCGGACGGGGATAATATTTGATTACGAATTTAGTGAATATTTAAGTATTTATGCCCGTTATATATTGTGACTTTTTAACATTAATTGTTTATAAATGGGCATGAAAATTGCCGGACATAAATAGTATTAAATTTAACTTTGATTTTTAGGGGAAAAGCATTTTTGTCGGTAAAAACTGACAATATGGCTTAAATAAAAAAATGCAAAAACTGGAGATAATTTATGGATTCACAATTTTCACAAAGAGTAAAGGATATACTTGGATACAGCAAGGAAGAGGCTATTCGGCTCGGGAACAGTCATATTAGTCCTGAGCACCTTTTCCTTGGCATACTGAGGGATGGTGAGGGAGTGGCGGTTGAAATACTTTTGAATCAGGGTATTGATCTTCTGATACTGAAGGGCTCAATTGAAAAAAGCATCAGGGTGGAAAGCCCGGTTCCCGTTGCTGATCATGAGATAATACCTTTGCTGAGAAGCACTGAAAGAATACTTAAGCTTGTATATCTCGAGGCTAAATCGCTGAAAAGTCCGACAATTGATTCTGAGCACCTTCTGCTTGCAATCCTGAAGGACGATAATGCACTTGTAACAAGGTTCCTTGCCGAGCTGGATGTTGACTATCAGTCGGTCCGAAGGGTTGTCGAAGCAGGTTCTCCGAGTGCCAGGGCCGACTTTCCAAGGGAGGAAGACGATGAAGGCCAGGTATTTGGGAGCGGACAGGGAAAAGGTCAGCAATCTTCATCGTCAAAACCTTCTTCCGACACTCCTGTACTTGATAATTTCGGCATTGACCTTACAAAGGCTGCCGAGGAAGGAAGGCTTGATCCGGTTGTGGGTCGCGAAAGGGAGATAGAAAGACTTGCCCAAATTCTCTCGAGGAGAAAGAAGAATAATCCGGTTCTGATCGGGGAGCCTGGTGTCGGGAAGTCGGCGATAGCTGAAGGTCTTGCTCTCAGGATCACAAAAAAGAACGTTTCCCGCGTTCTCTTCAACAAACGGGTGGTTGCCCTCGATCTTGCCTCAATTGTTGCCGGAACCAAGTACCGCGGGCAGTTTGAGGAAAGGATGAAGGCGATACTTAATGAACTTTCAAAAAACGACAATATTATCCTTTTCATCGACGAAATACATACTATCGTCGGCGCAGGAGGCGCTACCGGCTCACTCGATGCTGCCAACATGCTCAAACCTGCACTTGCCAGAGGAGAAATTCAATGCATAGGAGCAACAACTCTCGATGAATACCGGCAGCATATCGAAAAGGATGGCGCTCTCGAGCGCAGGTTCCAGAAGGTAATCGTTGAACCTACATCCATAGAGGAAACCATCCACATCCTTCATAACATTAAGGAACGCTATGAGGAACATCATAATGTTATCTATACAGACGACGCAATTGATGCCTGTGTTAAGCTGACTAACAGATATATATCCGACAGGCACCTGCCCGACAAGGCAATTGATGCACTTGATGAATCAGGATCAAGGGTTCATATTTCTAATATAGTGGTCCCTGAAAAAATCCTGTCGCTCGAAAAACAACTGGAAGAAACAAAGAAGGAAAAGATGCTGGCTGTCAAGAACCAGAATTTTGAAAAGGCCGCAAGTTTCCGGGACAAGGAAAAGGATCTTCTTGATATGATCGAGCTTGAAAAGAAAAAATGGGAGAAAGAACTTGCTGTAAACCGCGAAACAGTTGATGCGGAAAAGGTTGCAGAGGTTGTGGCGATGATGACCGGGGTGCCTGTACAGAGAATCGCGCAGACTGAAGGTACACGCCTGCTTCAGATGGCCGATGAACTTAAAGGAAGCGTTATCGGACAGGATGAAGCCATTCAAAAGGTTGTGAAATCGATACAGAGGAACAGGGCAGGACTTAAAGACCCCAACAAACCAATTGGCACATTCATCTTTCTCGGCCCCACCGGCGTCGGGAAGACACAACTCGCAAAGGTACTGGCAAAATTCCTTTTCGATACCACCGACAACCTCATCAGGGTTGATATGAGCGAGTATATGGAGAAATTCTCCGTATCCCGCCTTGTTGGAGCACCTCCCGGATATGTTGGTTATGAAGAAGGCGGACAACTTACTGAAAAAGTAAGAAGAAAGCCTTATTCGGTTGTGCTTCTCGATGAAATTGAAAAGGCCCATCCGGATGTATTCCATATTCTCCTTCAGGTTCTTGACGAAGGTCAGCTTACTGACAGCCTTGGACGCCGTGTTGATTTCAGGAATACAATAGTTATCCTTACTTCAAACATTGGGACCAGGCAAATTGCCGAATTCGGACATGGAATTGGCTTCGATACATCTGCAAAAAAGGCATCAAGAGACGAACAGGCAAAAAGCATACTGCAGAAGGCTTTGCAAAAAACCTTCGCCCCTGAGTTCCTTAACAGGATCGACGATGTGATAATGTTCAACTCACTTGGAAAAGATGAGATAAACAAGATCATCGACCTCGAACTGAAAGGACTTTATGAAAGGGTGAGAACACTCGGTTACCAGCTCAAGATAGCCAATGCAGCAAGGGATTTCATCGCGGAAAGAGGCTTCGATGCCAACTATGGCGCAAGGCCGTTGAAACGTGCAATCCAGAAATACCTCGAAGATCCGATGGCAGAGGTTCTTATAAGGGCGGAACTAAGAGAAGGCGACACTATCTACGCCGGTTTCAATCCTGCGAAATCGGAAATCAGGATAAAAATTCATAAGAAAAAGGAACAGCCTGAACTGCCACCCGCCGAGTAGGATTCAACTATTGAAGTTGCCGGGAGGTACTTACGCTGAGTGACACCGGGAACCGAAGAGATCACAGAGAATATCAGCAATATTTTGCTCTGTGAGCCTCTGTTTATTCTCAGTGGAACTCTCTGGGTGAGTTCTTAATAATACGCTACTTTGCGGGCTTTCCGTAGAGATCGAATTCTGTAGCACCGGTAATAAGGATATCATGAAATTCTCCGGGATGAAGGTCGTATTCAGCGCTGATCAGTACTTCATTATCCACCTCCGGGCTGTCATATTCTGTCCTTCCTGTAAAAAACTCACCCTCCCTCCTGTCGATAATTACTTTATAGACCTTACCAGTCTTCATGGTATTAAGCTCACCGGAAATGACCTGTTGTATCGACATGAGTTCAGAAACCCTCGATTCCTTTGTCTTAGGCGAAACATCGTCGCGATAGTTCTTCCAGGCATAAGTGCCATCTTCATGTGAATATGGAAAAACGCCAAGCCTGTCGAAGCGGAATTCGGAAATGAATTTTTTAAGTTCCTCATGTTCCTTTTCTGTTTCGCCCGGATGTCCCGATATCAATGTTGTTCTTATTGCTGCATCAGGCAATTCCATCCTTATCTTCCGGAGAAGATCCCGGGTTTCCTTCTCACCATGCGTTCGTTTCATCAGGTCAAGCATTCTTCCGGAAATATGCTGTATTGGCATATCAATGTATCTGCATATACCCGGATTCTCCTTCATGAGGCTGAGCAAGCCCGGAGGAAAGTTTGCCGGATAAAGATAATGAAGACGTATCCATTCGAAGGACCTGATGTTAAGCAACTCCTTTACAAGTTCAGGCAGCTTTTGCGTTTTGTAAAGGTCCAGACCATAATAGCTCAGATCCTGTGCAATAAGAATAAGCTCCCTGACACCTTTGCCTGCAAGTGATTTTGCTTCGCTGACAATATCTTCGATAGTCCTGGAAACGCATTTGCCGCGGATAAGAGGTATTGAACAGAAGGCGCAGGAGCGGTCGCATCCTTCTGATACCTTCAGGTAGGCATAGTGTGACGGGCCGGTGAGTATTCTGTCATTCTTCAGATCATCTTTCGGCTCGATGCCAAGCTCCGTTAGAATGTCATTTATATTGTTAACACCGAAATATTTTTTTACCTCCGGAATCTCATGTTGCAGTTCGTCAGCATACCTCTCCGACAGGCAGCCCATCACATAAAGATTCCTGATTCTGCCCGACTGTTTTGCCTTTACAAATCCGAGTATTGTATCTATGCTCTGCTCCCGTGCATCATTTATAAACCCACAGGTGTTCACAATAACAGTATGCGCTGAAGTGTCGCCTGGATTATATACAACTGAATATCCGCCCTCTTCGATCTGACGAAGGAGTTTTTCGGAGTCGACTGTGTTTTTTGAACAACCAAGTGTTACTATATTGATTTTTTTCCTGCGGGTATTCCCTGATCTTAAATTCCTCATTTTGATTCTGAGAAAAGTGAATCGACGAATTCAGACGGATTGAAAACCTGCAGATCAGTCATTTTTTCCCCAAGGCCTATATATTTCACAGGTATTCTGAACTGGTCGGAAATCCCTATTACCACTCCTCCCTTTGCAGTTCCGTCAAGTTTTGTAACAGCTATGGCCGTAACGTTTGTGGCGGCTGTAAATTGTCTGGCCTGTTCGAATGCATTTTGTCCTGTAGATCCGTCAAGTACAAGCAGTACCTCATGCGGAGCTTCAGGTATAACTTTTTCCATTACCCTCTTTATTTTTGAGAGTTCATTCATCAGGTTGATTTTGTTATGGAGCCTTCCTGCAGTATCAATAATCACTACGTCGTAACCGCCGGCAGCTGCAGCTTTGACGGAATCAAATGCGACAGATGCAGGATCGGATCCCATATTTTGCCTAACCAGCTCAACGCCCGCTCTGTCTGACCAAATCCGGAGCTGGTCAATGGCTGCTGCTCGAAAAGTATCAGCTGCCCCAAGCAGCACTTTTTTACCTGCATTTTTGTACAGCCATGCGAGTTTTGCAATTGTGGTAGTCTTTCCGGATCCGTTCACGCCGACAACCATTATGACGTATGGTTTGGCAGGAAGCGGTGAGCTGAAGTCAGGATCAGGACCCGAAATGTTCTTATCGAGAAGGGCCGTTATTTCCTCTTTGAGGATATTGTTAAGTTCGGCTGTGTTCATGTATTTTTCCCGTGCAACCCTTTTTTCGATCCGTTCAATTATTCTCAGGGTAGTATCAACACCAACATCTGATGAAACGAGGATATCTTCAAGGTTGTCAAGTACCTCGTCGTCGACTTTTGATTTTCCCATGACAGCACGGGAAAGTTTTGAAAAGACGTTCTCTTTTGTCTTTTCAAGACCTTTGTCTAGGATCTCCTTTTTCTCATTTTTCCCCAATCCGAACCAGCCCATGCTGAATTTTTTTATTGACTTCAAATATAAAAAAAGCTTTCTTCATTAAGGAAGAAAGCTCACCAAAGTATGTAAACCAATTACTTATTTTTTTGTAAAGAACTCCTTGATATGATCATTATGTACTACTTCCTCCTTAAACTGATATGAATTTGATTTATCAGATTTGACCATCTTGATGCACTTGGTAAAAACCTTACCACTGCCTGTTTTAAGTGATGCAACAACTTTCTTTGCCATGGTTCTTTATTTTATTTCTCTGTGAAGTGTATATTTCTTAAGATATGGGTTATATTTTCTCCTTTCGAGGCGGTCAGGGGTGTTTTTCCTGTTTTTGGTTGTAATATACCTTGACATTCCGGGAACCCCGCTCTCCTTTTGCTCGGTGCATTCAAGAATAACCTGCTGCCTGTTACCTTTTGCCTTCTTTGCCATTTTCTTGTTTTATTTTAATAGTTCAAGATGTAACCTTTTTCCTTTGCTTCTTTCAGGACAGCCGTAAGTCCTTTTTTATTAATGAGACGGATCCCGGATGCTGATATTTTCAGGGAAATCCATCTGTTCTCTTCGGGTAGAAAATATTTCTTTACAAAAAGGTTCGGGTAAAACTTCCTTTTGGTCCTTCTCTTTGAATGCGATACGTTATTCCCCACTACCGCTTTCTTCCCTGTTACCTGACAAATCTTTGACATCGATTCTCTTTTTATTTCTTATTTTACGTCTTTTCAAAACGAAGCGCAAAATACGTGATTTTTATCTGATTAACCAAATATTTGCTTTAATTTTTTTCAACACCTTAAAAAAAGGACCGTTATGCACTGATAATCTGCTTTCTGAGAAGATTCAGAGCTGCATATGTAAATCTGGTTATGTTTGTAATTCTGTCAGTTGTGAAAGTGTGTTTTTCAGTGATGGTGCCCGATCGATGCGCGACTGCGATCCATAATGTTCCTACAGGTTTCATCTGGGTTCCTCCTGAGGGTCCGGCAATGCCTGTAGTGGCCACGGAAAAATCAGTCTTCATAATTTTCCTGGCTCCTTCTGCCATAGCTGCTGCAACTGTTTCGCTGACAGCGCCATCCCTTTCAATTAACAGATGATCAACACCGAGGATGCCTGTTTTGATATCATTGGCATAGGCAATAACACTTCCCCTGTAATAGTCGGATGATCCCGGCACACTGGTTATTTTGCGGGAAATATTACCTCCGGTGCAACTTTCGGCAGTGCATAAAGTAAGATTTTTCTTTCTCAGGTGCCTCCCGACAGCCATTTCAAGGGTCTCTTCATCCTCACCATAGATAAACTGAGGAATTGTATCATATAGCTTGCTGACCTGCTCTCCTGTCAGTTTGAGCAATTCTTCCCTGTTGTTTCCTGTTGCGGTCAGACGAAGCTTGATGATGCCTGATGATGGCAGGTATGCAAGTTTTATGCATTCCGGCAGGCCTGTTTCAAAATCCGTAAGGATCTCTGCAAGTTTTGCCTCCGGGGTACCATAGGTCATAATGTTTTTGTGGATGATCACCTGCGATGTAAATTTCTTCCCGAGTGCAGGAATTACATGTTCGTTCATAATGTATTTCATTTCTGAAGGAACGCCCGGCATCGAGATGAATACAGTACCGTTTTTCTCGAACCACATTCCGGGAGCGGTTCCGGCGGCATTTGTAAGGACTGTGCAGGTTTCAGGCACTTCGGCCTGTCTTCTGTTGTTCTCATTCATCCGGAATCCCCTTCTTGCTGTCATCGATTCAACCATCTCCAGCACCCGGGGGTCGGTGACAAGCTTTGTGTTAAAGAATTCACAAAGTGTATTTTTCGTTATGTCGTCGCTTGTCGGTCCAAGTCCGCCTGTTATCAGAATAACATCCGACCTTGAAGATGCATCCGAAAGGATGCCAAGAATGTCTTCTCTTTTGTCATGTATCGACGTTTTTCTGTGTATATCAAATCCGAGGCTGCTCAATGCCTGTCCCATCCATGCTGAATTTGTGTCAACAGTCTGCCCTATCAGCAGTTCGTCTCCTATTGTTATTATCTCAGCTTTCATTGCATTTATATTAATAAGAGGCTCGGCTCCTGTGAACCGGCCTCTTATCGTTCAGAGCGGGAAACGGGGGTCGAACCCGCGACCCTCAGCTTGGGAAGCTGATGCTCTACCACTGAGCTACTCCCGCAATCAGTAATTTCGGATTTCGGAATTTTGATTTCGGGTCTGTATGATACCGGAATCAGAAGGCAAAATTAAAAATAATTCCATTACCTGCAATCATTAACATTAATTCCGTATTCACCATTCCGAATTCCCGAATTCCGAAATCCAAAATCTCCATGAGCCTCCAATGGGACTCGAACCCACGACCTGCTCATTACGAATGAGCTGCTCTACCGGCTGAGCTAAGGAGGCAAAACCAGGTGCAAAGATAAAAAATCATTCCAACTTTGCCAGCCTGGCCAGCAAAGGAGGATGAGAATAATGAAAAAAAACATATGCAGGATGTGGCATCATGTTCGACAGGTTTTTGACTGACAGCTTTTTAAGTGCGCTGGCAAGATATTCAGGATCGTATGTGTCGCGTGCATACCTGTCGGCTTCAAACTCATTTTTCCTCGAAATATAATTTCCGGCAAGGCCAATGACAAGTGAAAGCGGGCTGTACAGGATGCCAAAGACTATCAGTCCGATATGAAAACTTGACGTACTGGTGCCAAGAACTCCCGACAGTGCCGGATTATCCACAACGAGCGAAAAAAGAAAAAGCATCAGTCCTGTCTGGAGTATTGACGAAACAAGTCGCCTCAGCACATGTTTCTTCTTGTAATGCCCTGTCTCATGCGCCAGCACAGCAACTATTTCTTCATCCGACATCTCCCTGATAAGAGTGTCATACAAAACAATCCGTTTCTTTGATCCGAAGCCGGAAAAATATGCATTTGCCTTGGTGCTTCTCTTTGAACCGTCGATGACATAAATGTTCCTGAGCAGTAATCCTGCTTTTGCTGCATAAGTTTCAATCTTTGAACGGAGCGGACTTTCAATAAGAGGGGTCTGTTTGTTGAACAGGGGAACTATCCATTCGGAATAGAAAAAATTAATAAATATCGAAAACACAGTCATGAGCCCCCAGGCATAGAGCCAGAATCCTTTTCCAAGCCTGTAGTAAATCCATGTAATAAGAGCAAGCACGGGAACACCAATTATGAGAGCTATGAACCACGACTTTAGATGGTCAGTTATAAATGTCCTTACTGTCATTGTGTTAAATCCGTATTTCCTTTCAATTACGAAGGTATCGTGCCAGGCGAACGGGATATTGATTACCTCCGAGCCGAAACCTATGATGGCGAAAAACAGAAGTGATATGACAATGGTATTGTTGCTAAAGGATCTGACAAGGGTATCGAGAAATGCAAAACCACCCAGAATGACCATAAGGAGTATTACTGCAAGGTTGAATGAAGATGACCAGAATGAAAGCTTCCTGTTGTCCTTTTCATAAAGCTGTGTTTTCCTGTAGGCTTCCCCATCGCAAATCCCTTTAAGTTCCACAGGCAGTTTTTCCGACCACATACCTGAATTGAGGTATTCAAGGTATCTCTCAAGCAGAAAACCTGAAACCGGGATTATGATTATCAGGTAGAAAACAAGACTGTTCATTATGTTTATCGGAGGTTATAAAAAAGAAGCAGGACGCCTGTTTAAAATAAGTGTGGAATAAATATGTCTCGCTGCATTTCCTCGTGCTAAAAGGATAGGCGCCCTGCAATACCACAAATATAACAAAAATTTTAAGTTAACATACCACCACAGACATGAATTGTTTGGCCCGTGACATACGACGAAAGGTCGGAGGCAAGAAACAAGGCTGTATTAGCCACATCTTCAGGGGTTCCGCCTCGTTTAAGCGGGATTTTGTTTATCCAGTCGCTTTTGATATCAGGGGGAAGGTTTTCAGTCATCTCGGTAAGAATAAAACCCGGGGCGATTGCATTGCATCTGATATTTCTTGATCCCAGCTCTTTTGCAACGCTTTTTGTGAATCCCAGTATTCCTGCCTTAGATGCCGAATAATTGCTCTGGCCGGCATTTCCCGAAACGCCCACCACGGAGCTCATGTTTATTATCGATCCGCTTTTCTGCCTGAGCATTGGCTGTAACACTGCCTTTGTAAGGTTAAATACCGATTTAAGGTTCACCGTCAGAACGCTGTCCCACTGATCTTCAGTCATTCTCATAAGCAACGTGTCCTTGGTTATTCCGGCATTGTTTACCAGTATGTCGATTTTCCCGAAATCCTTGATGATTTCATTTACCACCTTCTGGGAGTCCTCAAAATTAGCCGCATTGGAAATATATCCCTTTACTGTAACATTATGAGCTTTCAGTTCATGAATCGTGTTTAAAAAAGCCTCATCTTCAACAATATTGGTGATGGCTATTGATGCCCCCTCGGCAGCGAACCTTTTTGCAATTGCCTTTCCTATGCCACGGCTTGCACCGGTTATTAAAGCTGTTTTTCCTTCAAGTAATCTCATACATATTCATTTTAAACTTTGCAAATATACATAAAATAAGACATGCCACGGCTTGTCCCTATTTCATGGCATAAACGGGGTCATGTCATGGAATGACCCTTTAGAATTTCTTTAACCGTTTTCCCTATATCAGCCGGTGATTGCACAACATGGATCCCGCATTCCTTCATCACGGATGCCTTAGCCGCGGCAGTATCATCCTTCCCTCCTATTATTGCTCCGGCATGTCCCATTCTCCTTCCCTTTGGCGCGGTTTGTCCGGCAATGAACCCGATGACCGGCTTGGTCGCGTGGTCCCTGACCCATTCTGCCGCCTCAGTTTCCATTGTGCCTCCTATTTCACCTATTATGACTGTCGCTTCAGTATCATCATCCTTGTCCATCAGCTTTAAGGCATCCAGAAGTGTGGTTCCGACAACCGGATCACCTCCTATGCCAATACCGGTTGATTGCCCTAAACCCAGCCTTGTTATCTGGTCAACAGCTTCATAGGCAAGTGTCCCTGATCTTGATATTATTCCCACATGTCCTTTTGCATGAATGAAACCAGGCATTATTCCGACCTTTGCTTCACCGGGAGTTATTATTCCGGGGCAGTTCGGGCCTATGAGCCTGCAATCAAAAGATTTGAGGTATTCCTTTACGGTTACCATGTCCGAGACCGGTATCCCTTCAGTTATTGCAACGATCAGCCTTATTCCACCAGCCGCGGCCTCCATTATGGCATCGGCTCCTGCATGCGGAGGAACAAATATGATCGATACATCGGCCCCCGTTTCCCTTACCGCATCTGAAACAGTATTGAAAACAGGCAGGCCAAGGTGAGTCTGTCCTCCTTTGCCAGGGGTTATACCTCCTGCTACCTTTGTTCCGTAATCAATCATCTGTACGGCATGAAAGGTGCCTTCACTGCCTGTAAATCCCTGTACCAGGACTTTGGAAAACCGATCGACCAGGATGCTCATAGAAACCGGAAATTAAGTGAATATTAATAGTTCACGAAGCAGTTGCCAGTAAGAGGACACATGCCCTGCATCAAATATACCTAAAAAACCGGATCAGATTCCGGATATCATTATAAATACAGAATTTTATGTAAGTTTGATATAGAATAAGGGTTGAAGAAGATGACTCGTGATTCAAACTTCGTCGGACCTGTTCGCCTGCTTCAGATGCAAAGATATATTGAAATGAATTTGAAGTAATCAAACCGGTAAAAAGTATGGCCTATAACATTGAGCCGGTCCTTTATATCGGTATTTCCCAGTCATTCTTTGCGGGTTTGCTGATATCGACCAAAAGGCCGTTCAACACGGCCAACAGGATTATGGCTGCATGGATGTTCATCTTTTGCATAGAAATGATCTTTGCTCTCATTAACAGCAAGGTCATTGAGATGTATTCATTTCCTTTTATAGCCTTTGCCTATGGTCCCTTGCTATATCTCTATGTTCTTTTCATGACGAATCCGCAACGTAGATTAAACTGGCTTTCATTTCTTCATTTTATTCCATTTGTTGTTTTTTTTACGATATCCGTTGTTTTCCGCTCCGAACCTCTGATCAGGGATCTTAGAAGCTTTTTCAGACCCGACAGATTCATTTCTCTAAGGATAATTTATTCACTTTCATTCTTTTTTTCTATAACCATCTATAGTGTTTTGTCTTTCATTAAGATAAAACAACACCAGGATAACCTTAAAAACCTTGTTTCGTTCACGTCCCAGATCATAACGCTTAACTGGCTTAAGATCCTCTCAATATCCTTTTATCTGGCATATTTCATTTTATTCATTCTTGGCGGATTGAACATGATAGGCAATTTTATCCCTTTTGATCCCTATTTTGTAATTTTCGGGTTCATCGCGCTTTTTTCATTCGTGTTCAGCTTTTACGGGATAAGGCAGCAGGCAATCTTCGGGGAAGTGGTGAAGAATGACCATACCGACAGGGAAGAGAATGAAAAATATTCAAGGAGCGGGCTAAGAGATCAGCAGGCAGAAAAATACCTGAAAAAACTCCTCGATTACATGGAATCAGCAAAGCCCTATCTGGATGGAGATCTTACAATTCATGACCTGTCGGCTGCCACAGGAATTTCCCGTCACCATATTACCCAGGTCCTGAACGAAAAGTACAAAAGAAACTTTTTTACTTTCGTTAATGAATACCGTATAAGGGAAGTTATTGAACGTTTCAGCGATCCCAGATACAATAACTATACGATTCTTGCCATTGCCCTTGATTCTGGATTCAATTCGAAAACAACCTTTAATTCATTCTTTAAGGGCCAGACCGGCTGTACTCCAAGCGAGTACAGGCAGAAACTTACCGGAGTCAAGGCCTGAAAGGTACGACCGGAGCGGATCGTACAAACTCAAATTGTAAACAGGGTGCGTAATCAGCGGAACGGACGATTTTTTATTCCGGAAGCTTTTCTTTTGTTTAAAAGAACTTTATGAGGTTCCTTTTTGCATTATCTATATTGTTTAATCTTAATATCCTGATCATCAGAGCTCAGGATTTCCCGACAGCCGAAAGCAACGACACGGCATACATGTATGCCGGAGGATTTCTCAGGGGAGGCACATATGCATGGCGTGATCATGAGAGCAATAAATTATATTTCCCGGCAGTTTTTTCAGATTTTGCCCTGAAACTTGAAGCAGGAAGAAGAGGTCAGTACGGGATTTATGCCGATCTGCGCTTCAGGTATGGCGCAGAGTTCGGCAAACCGGTCAACAGGCTTGATTTAAGGGAAGCCTGGGTAAGTTACTCGCCGGGCAACTTTGCATTTTCTGCCGGGCGAAAAATTGTAAAATATGGCAGATGCGATTTTACAAATCCGACATCAAAGCTGAGCCCGGCCAACTATATTTACCATTCCCCCGATAAAGAAGACCTCGATATGGGGAACATCCTGTTCTCTGCAAAGTATTTTCCATCCGTGAACTTCGACATTGAGGCAGTTTTTCTCCCCTGCTACAGCCCTTCGTTCCTGATAATCGAACCTGTCGAAATGCCGTCGTTCGTCACTCTGAATAAACTGCCCGATATTGTTGCAGGGAAAAACATGTACAGCTATTCTTTCAGGGCCTCGGTCCATTTACGACAGGCAGACTGGAGCGTATCATGGTTTGATGGCTTCGATCCGCTCCCCGGGATATCGCTTGACGATTTCATCCTCGATCTTAACAGCCTGATCCCTTCAATGTCAGCAGTTTTATCAGTTACTCCCTACAAAAACCGGGTCGCGGGATTTGACTTTGAGACAACAGCCGGAATGTACGGCATCAGATGCGAAGCGGCATACTCGAATCCTGCATTTTCATACGGTACCGGCGACAAGGTCCTGATGCCTGAAATCAAATGGGCTGCCGGAATTGACAGGCCTGCAGGAAACTGGCGCCTTACAGCCGAATACAGCGGAAAGCTTATTACTGATTTCATTCACTCTGAAGCCGATCCCCTTTTAGGATCAGAGCATGATATGACAGCCGTAATGGAATTGCTTTCATTGCCTGGCTTTGATCCTGAATATTATGTAACACAACAGATAATAGCATTTAATAGATTGTATAACAATCAACTAAAAAGAATGTATAATTCACTTGCATTACGAATTGAGGCGGAACTTGGCTACGGAAAATTCCTGCCGTCATTTCTTTCGGTTTACAACATTACCACACGTGATCTTCTGCTGATACCTGAAATAAGACTGAAACCCGGAGATGGTTTTACGCTTGCATTCGGGGCAGAGATCTATTCGGGAAGAAAAGGATCGCTTTATGATCTTATCGACGATTTTATGAATGGTGCTTATTTGTCAATGCGTGTAGATTTTTAAAATGACTGATTTTATTATTAAATACCGGTGGTTTATTATCGCGATGTTCATAACAACGGGCACAGTCTCGCTTCTTATCATCCCCGGTATAAAGACAGATCCTGATATCAGGAATTATATTCCAAAATCGATTGGTTCAAGAGCTGAAACCGATAAGATAGAATCTGAATTCGGAGTTCAGGATATGATAATGATACTCTTCTCTGACGGAACCATGGTTAGTCGCGAAAACCTTGATAATATCAGGAAAATCGACAGGTCGGTGTCAAGAATAAGCGGCGTCGGCGACAGAATCTCTCCATTCACTGTAAAATCGATAAAGAGCGAAGAAGGAATGATGGTCGTGGAGCCACTTATCAGGATCATACCTTCCGATACTGCCGGGCAAAGAAAGCTTGGAAAGGAAATATCTGAAAACCGCTTCGCCGAAAATATTGTCTTTTCACATGATCTCACATCTGCAGCCATAACAGCGACATTAAGCAACATGGTTCCGGAAAGACTTAATCTTCAGAAGATCGATTCGGTAATTAACACTGAAACCGGTAATTTGAAAATTCTAAGGGGAGGATTGCCTTATATCAGGAAATATCTACTGGAGGAGGTCAACAGGGATGCCATTATACTTATACCTGCTGCACTTGTGATTATGCTTATGGTACTGAAAGCCAGCCTGGGAACCTGGCACAGCGTACTTCTGCCATTCGGAATTGTTTTTGTCACAACTGCCTTGAGTATGGCTTTGATACCATTGTTAGGTTGGAAGATGTCTATCATAACCGTCCTGGTCCCTGTGATTCTTATAGCAGTGGCAAACAACTATGGGATTTATCTTGTAGCAAGGTTCCAGGAACTCGTTTTAAGATACCCTGATTTAACCAAAAAGGAGCTCATCCGACTGCTTCTCGGCACACTCAATATGCCCATACTGTTTAGCGGACTTACTACAATATCAGGATTGCTGGGATTAATGATGCATTCTATAATTCCGGCCCGTCAGACGGGAATACTGGCTGCCGCAGGTGTTTCGGCGGCCCTGCTTATGAGCCTGATCGTCGTCCCTGTCATGATCTATGTTAACAATATTGATAAATTCATCAGGAAAAAAAAGACAAGAACGACGGAACGATTTGAAAAGTTCCTTGGCATGATCTCGGAAATTATCATTGCCAGAAACGGTTTAATACTCGCTGTTTCACTGTCAATAGTGATTATGTCAGGATCAGGTATTCTTCTGATAAAAATCAATACCAACCAGGAAAACTACTTCTCTGACAAACATCCGGTGAGAGAAGCTTCAAAAATGATAAACTCCAGATTCGGAGGCTCACAAACAATTTCCGTGATGATCGAAAGTGATATCCTGGATCCCGGAGTACTGAATGGCATTGACAATATAACAAAATGGACAGAGAGTCAGGATGGAGTCGGAAATGTATTTTCCATATCTCAGATTGTCAGGGAAATGAGTAAGGTTATCTATACAAAAGATGAATATGGTTATGACAGGATACCTGATACCCGTGAAGGAATTGCACAGATGTTTGAGCTTTACAATATGAGTGGCAATCCGGAGGACTACAGGAGGCTTCTTAATCCTTCGTACACAAAGGCGCATATCTTAATAAAACTTGCCAGGCCTGAAAACGACGTAATTAAGCTTGTCAAATCAGGTATAGGTGAACTCTCAAAGGGTTTTCCGGGAAAAGTAACCACCGGAGGCTATGCCCTTATAATGACCGACTTTGCCAATTCCATAATAAGAGGGCAGATATTTTCACTTCTTTTTGCAGTTGTGACAGTATTTCTGCTTTTATCAATAGTATTCAGGTCGTTCAAAGGCGGTATTACAGGCTCAGTACCGTTGATAGCATCAATTATAGTGTTACTTGGATTCATGGGATTTTCAGGAATAGAGCTCGATGCCGCCACTGCTTTGCTTTCTTCCATAATGATCGGGGTCGGGGTGGATTTTACTATTCAGTTTATCTGGTGTTACAATCTGACTGTTAACAGCGGGTTATCATTCACTGAGGCTGTTCCCGAAGCAATGAGGACCATAGGAAGGAGCATCATAATCAATGCTCTGGTTGTTATGTCAGGATTTGCTGCACTTATCTTCTCGGGATTCACATCCATAAGATTCTTCGGTTATCTTGTAATCATATCAATCGGATCCTGCCTTCTGGGAGCATTGATAGTTATTCCGGCGATACTTGTGCGTTACAGGCCGGGTTTCATTGGATTCAAAACGAACAAAACTTCAGAAAATGAGAAAACGAACGTTTATGCTGGCTATCCTTCTGCCACTGTTGCAGGCGTCGGCACAAAATCCTGATGCGACTCAGGTGATGATGAAATGCCGTGATCTCAGCATCACCGGTTCGATGACAGGAAAAATGAATTTGATAATCACTGAAAAGAACGGCTCGATCCGTAACAGAACATTATCTATGACTTCAAAAAGCTATGAGGGAGGACTCGAAAAAAGACTGATCAGATTTCTTGAACCTGCTGATGTGAGGGGAACTGCAATGCTAATTATTGATAACAGGGATATCCCTGATGAGATGTGGATATATCTTCCCGCTTTGAAAAAAACGCGACGGATCGTCACATCTGAAAAAGGAAAGAACTTTATGAGCTCCGAGTTTTCGAATGCCGATATGAGCTCTCCCGCTTTGTCAGATTTTTCATTTAAGTATATTAACACTGACAGATCAGGTGACCAGTGGGTCATTGAAAGCATTCCTGCAAGCGATGACAAAGCTGATGAATACGGATTTTCGAGAAGGATTAGCTATATTGACAAGGATTCATATCAGACGAAGAAGATGGAATTCTATGGCTTTGATAACCATTTGTTTAAGGTAATTGAGATCCGGGATGTAATCCTGCTCAGGGATGGAAAGTATATGATCAGGGATATGGCAGCTTCAAATCTTTTAAACGGTCGGAAATCAGAGATTGTCTTCAGCTATCTAAGTGAGGGAACCGATATTGATGATTCCGTCTTTACTCTAAGAAATCTTGAAAGGTAATTTCGGGTCGCATGATGTCATATTATGCTGATACTGTGTCTGGCAAAACACGTTGCAGGATGCCCTGAGGTCAGAGTCCTCATTCTTTATTTCTGCATTCAGACAACTTATTTTTTCCTATGGCCTTATTATTGTTCCGTCGCCTTTGCGCAGTGTCCAGTTAGATTTTGTGCCTATAGGATATTTTGCTGCTTCCTTTTCGTTAATATCCACACCAAGGCCGGGAGCTTCATTAATGTACATATAACCGTTCCTGTAGGTCTGGCAGCCAGGGAACACAGCCTGTGCCTTTTCGTTCCAGAAATGTGATTCCTGTATTCCGAAATTCCATACTGCCAGGTCGATATGGGCATTTGCCGCATGTCCGACAGGAGAAACATCGCCCGGACCGTGCCATGCGGTCCTGACATTGAACCACTCGGCAAGTCTTGCGATTTTCATTGCCGGTGTTATACCTCCGATCTGGGATATATGAACCCTTATATAGTCAAAGAGCCTCTCAACCATATAATCCCGGAACTCGTTTATGTTGTTGAAGAGTTCTCCCATTGCTATCGGGACCGTCGTTGCAGCCCTTAGATTCCGGAACCAAGGCATATTTTCAGGTGAAAAAGGATCTTCAATAAAGAATGGCCTGTACTGTTCGAGGTTTTTTATCAGGTTGATGGCATCAAGTGGTTCAACCCTTTCATGAATATCGTGAAGCAATTCCACTTCTTCACCACATGTTTTCCTTACATATTCAAAGATTTCCGGAACACGTTTCAGGTAATCACGCTGGTCCATATACATATCCACTTCCCTTCCAAAACCTGCCTCAATATAGTCAGGTCTCTTTTCAGCGGTGCCGACTCCGCCATAACCTCCAAGCTGGATCCTGACATGTCTGAAACCCTGGTCCATGAATTGCTTTACACGTTCTGCAAGAATTTCAGGAGTGGGCCCGCCGGCATGGGCATAGCAATCCACAGCAATCCTGCATTTTCCACCAAGAAGCTGATAAACAGGCATATTTGCACGTTTTCCCTTTATATCCCATAATGCTTCATCAATACCGCACAGCGCGTTGTTAAGTACCGGACCATTCCTCCAGTAGGAACTAACATAGGCTGATTGCCACATATCTTCAATATTATCGACATCTTTTCCTGAACAGAAATCACTTAGATAATCATTTATTGCAGAAACGACAGCCGTAGCCCTCTGTGTGAAGGTGGCACAGCCCAGGCCGTAAAGGCCTGGTTCCGTTGTATCGACTTTTACAATTATGAGATTTGAACCTTCAGGTGCTGTGGTTATAGCTTTTACGCTTTTTATCTTTACAGGGGCGACACCTTTTGCCCATGACGGTGTTTCACTGCTTTCCGCCCTGGCTTCAGGAGTTGTGAACAGGCCAAGGATTCCTGTTGCAGAGCCTGCAGCAAGAAGTTTCATGGCTTCCCTGCGGTTCATATCCGATCGATCTTTGTTGTTTTTCATGACTGAAAAATTGCTGAATTTAAATTAAGACCTGTAGAGGCTTCATTCGTTAATATTGTTAATGCAATAGGAGCTGTAAACAATAACATCCTAAGAATGATATAAAATTCGTAAATATATCTTACACTGTTATCCGGTTTGCTGCTGAATTTTGGATTTGTTTTGATCCATGCGGGGAAAGTTTTCTAATTTTGGATCATTCTCAATTGACAAAAAATGATAAGGAAAGGCGAGACTATCTGTGCCCCTGCAACATCATCCGGGGGAGCCATCTCACTGATCAGGATAAGTGGTCCGGGCTGTTTTGATGTCTGCAGCAAAATATTCTTCCCTTCAGGCAGAAAGATAATCCTTGCCGAACAAAAAGGAAATCAGATAATACATGGGGAGATCCGTGATGGTAACGAAGTGATTGATGATGTCCTTCTTGGCATATTTAAGGCTCCCCATTCGTATACCGGCGAAGATTCGGCAGAGATTTCATGCCATGGTTCACCTTACATTGTAAGACGGATCATGGAAATGCTTATCGCTAAAGGGGCGCTTACCGCATTTCCCGGGGAATTTACACAGCGTGCATTTCTCAATGGAAAAATGGATCTCTCGCAGGCTGAATCAGTGGCCGATCTAGTTTCATCTGTTACAATGGCCTCGCACAGGATCGCCATAAGCCAGATGCGCGGCGGTTTTTCTGCAGAAATAGTGAAATTGCGGTCAGAGCTTTTAAGGTTTGTTTCGCTTATTGAGCTAGAACTTGATTTCGGAGAGGAAGACGTGGAGTTTGCCGACAGGAAGGAATTATTGCAGATAGTATCTCGGGTTAAGGAAATTGCTGATAAACTTGCCGATTCTTTTCGTGTCGGAAACGTTATTAAAAACGGGATCCCGGTCGCAATTGTTGGCAAACCAAATTCGGGAAAATCTACTTTGCTGAATACCCTGCTAAATGAAGAGCGCGCAATTGTATCCGAAATCCCAGGGACAACAAGGGATATTATAGAAGATTCTGTTATTATTAATGATTTGGAATACAGATTTATAGATACCGCAGGCTTACGTGATACTTCAGATGTAGTCGAGAACATGGGAATTCAGAAGACACGGGAGAAAATAATGCAGGCATCGGTCATTATGATGGTAGATGAAATATCAGAGTCGCCTGAGGCAATAAACAACCGTGCAGATTCAATCAGGTCAATGATCACCGGCTTCGGGAAACATCTGATAGTCGTTGTCAACAAGATCGATCTGGGTGACCAGGTGAAAATCGATGAAATGAAGCATAAGATATGTCTTGACTTAGATGATTCGCTTGTTTTCATTTCTGCCAGGGACCACCTCGGGCTCGACAAGCTCAAAAGCAGGCTTGGAAAGGTTCTGGAAAAAGATAAACTTGCACGGGAGGAAGTCATCGTGACAAACATAAGACATTATGAAGCTCTTTTAAAAGTCTCTGACAGTCTTGCCAGAGTCAGGGAAGGTTTGAGTGAAGGCATCCCTGAGGACCTTATTGCAATCGATATCCGCCAGGCAGTTCATTATCTGGGTGAAATAACCGGTGAGATTACAAGTGATGAAATTCTCGGGAATATATTTAAGAACTTCTGTATCGGAAAATGAGGATATCTCAATAATTTGTAGATATAAAGCTATTAAAATGATTATAAACCAAGGAAATAAAAGCATGCACTACCTGCCATTTGATGTTGTTGAACGTTTCATGGTTGAGGTAATGGTTGCAGCTGGCGTCCCGCGTGAGGATGCCCTGACAATATCCGATGTACTTATTCAGGCCGATAAGCTCGGATTCGATTCGCACGGCGTGAACCGGTTGAAACCCATCTATCTCGACAGGATCAGGGAAGGAATAATGAATCCGGTAACCCGACCGGAGATCATCAGGGAAAGCCCGGCAACAGCCGTTATTGACGGGCATCATGGGATGGGGCATGTAATATCACACAGGGCTATGAAGATTGCCATTGAGAAGGCGCGTTCATATGGAATGGGAATGGTTGCAGTAAGAAACTCCACTCATTATGGTTTTGCCGGTTATTATCCGCTTATGGCTGTCAGTGAAAACATGATCGGCATTACCGGTACGAATGCCAGGCCGTCGATTGCCCCGACTTTCGGCGTTGAAAACATGCTTGGCACCAATCCTCTTACATTTGGCATGCCGACTGATGAGCCTTTCCCGTTTCTGCTCGATTGCGCAACATCAATTACACAGAGAGGTAAAATAGAACTTTATGCCCGCATGGGAAAAGATCTTCCTGCAGGATGGGCGATTGATGAAGACGGCCATTGCAAAACTGATTCCCGGGAGGTTCTTCAAGATCTTATTTCAGGCCGCGCTGCCCTTACACCACTTGGAGGTATCGGCGAAGAAACAGCAGGGTATAAAGGTTACGGTTATGCAACGGTGGTTGAGATACTCTCTTCGGCTCTGCAGCAGGGAGCATACCTGCGGATGCTGACAGGATTAAGCGATGGGAAAAAAGTCCCCTACTCTCTTGGTCACTTTTTTATTGCAATTGATATTGAAGCGTTTACCGATCCTGCCGATTTTAAGAAAACTGCAGGAAATATTTTGCGTGAGCTTCGTTCTTCAAAAAAGATGCCGGGTCAGGATAGAATTTTTACTGCCGGCGAAAAAGAATATGATACCTGGTTGTTCAGAAAAGACAAGGGCATCCCCTTCAGTGAGGAACTTTTGGCTGAATACAGAGGGCTCTGCAGAGAATACGGCCTGGAAAAATTTCTTGAAGTGTTTCAATAACCATCCGCTTCTTTGCCGTAGCAGTCAGCAAATACTTCTTTGAACTCAGGGCTGTCGGGAATGCTGCAGTATTATTGGAGGATGCAGGTCGGTTAAACGTTAAAACCAAAAACATACAAAAAGATTGCAACAGTAGACGTTATCTTAATTTCACGGCCGGAAGCATGGAGGCTTTCAACTTCTGAGGAATGTTGCCCTTCACGGATGTATGTAATTTCCCCTGTAGTCTCTTTTCATGAGTGACGAAGCCGCGGGATTTCCTGATACTGTTTTCTTGTCAGCATCCCACCTTACAATGGAATTTGTATTGTATGAAATCATTGCCAGCTGAACTGTCGCTGTTGACTGAAATGCGTCGTCGGGAGGGCAATCAATGAGTTTCCTGTCCTTTTTGCGCACCGCATCAAAAAAACTGGAAACATGTATTTCCTGCATGTCAGGTGTCGGAATCGATAATTCTTCCCTGGATACATCCTTACCTGTGCCATAAACCAAAACCCTTGAATCGTCAGCGAAAATTGTCCCTCTTTCACCATAAAAGAAAATACCGTTATTGAATTCCTTTGTTACATCACCGTTGCCCCAAAGACGATGATTCCATATGACCGGAACGCTTTTGAATCCGAAATTAACCTTCAGTGTATCAGGTGTTGTTATCTGGTCTTTAAGAACAAATATTCCGCCGGCGGCATAAACACTCTCCGGCATACTTTCGCCGGTTATCTTGCGGATGATGTCGATATGATGTATCCCCCAGTCTACAAGGTGGCCGTTTCCATATTCTTTTTCAAGTCGCCACGACATATGACCAATGCTTGGACGGTAATCGAGCTTAGGTGCTGGCCCGCACCATTCTTCCCAGTCGAGCGAGGCGGGAGGCAGTTGTATCCTTGTATCCTGCGGGCCCGGATTGTAATGTATCTGCGCTTCAATCTGACGGATTGCCCCTATCCTGCCGCTGTCAATAATCTCCCTGACTTTTTTAAATGATAAGGCTTCTCTCCGCTGGAATCCGATTTGAACAATGTTACCGGCTTTATTTGCTGCATCAACCATTGCAATACCCTCCATAATATCATATGCCAATGGTTTTTCGCAATATACATCTAAACCTTTGCTGCATGTATCAATAAACTGCAGGGCATGCCAGTGAGGAATTGTTCCGATGATTACGGCTTCAAGGCCTTTTAATTCGAGGAGGTCTTTGTATGACTTAAAGGTTTTGGGTCTGATCCCCTGCAGCTTCTCAAGCTCATCAGCACTTTTTGTGAGATGTTCACTGTCAACATCGCAGATGGCTGAAATTTCGACATTGCCTGTCTTGAGTGCTGCTCTTGCATCCACCATGCCATACCAGCCTGAACCAATCAATCCTGTTCTGATCCTGCGCAAGGTCAGATCCTGTGGAAAATACAGCGATGTCAAAGCCGAAGCTGAACCTGCCGAGGCAATCTTAAGAAAACTTCTTCTTTTCATTTTCTTTCCGTTATTTCCATAAAAATAGTAAAATAACATTACAGGACGGAACAGTACGTGCATTAAAATGATGCATCATGATATTTATTTATTAACTTAGTAATGAATAATATAAATTTAAAAATGAAGCCTTTCGCAAGTTCCATGCCATACAGGATAATGATTTATGCTGTAGCCCTTTTTTTTCTTTCCGGCGTGTGCCACTCTCAGGAAAAACTGGTATTTCATGAGATAAAAACAGATGAGAAAGGCCATATTGTTACTTGGTTCGACCAGGATCGGGGCCGCTCATTCGATCACATAATCAATCTTGTCTGGAATTTTTGGGATACGATGAGGACCGACATGAATGGCCTCCCGTATTATATGAACCACCAGGTATGGGAGGAACACTTCAATGACAGGAGAGGAATTGGCGGAGATCAGCTGCAGATGGCCCTATCTTCCTGGCAATTATTGTATCAGTATTCGGGCAATGAGCGTGTTAAGGGAAACATGTGTTTTATGGCCGATTATTACCTGAGCCATGGTTTAAGCCCCTCAGACTCTGAATGGCCTGACATCCCGTATCCATACAATACTCTCATTTATTCAGGCATTTATGATGGCGATATGGTTATCGGAAAATACTTTACGCAACCTGATAAAGCCGGGTCGTTTGGTCATGAGCTTGTCAGGCTGTACAAAATGACCGGGCTTCAGGTTTATCTCGATGCCGCGATTAAAATTGCCAATACTCTTTCATCGCATACAGTAGCAGGTGATTCCCTAAACTCTCCCATGCCCTTTAAAGTTAATGCCCTGACCGGAGATGTTGGCAGGCTCACAAGATCGCTGACCGATATGACACCACTGGCCTCAAGTACCTATACTTCAAACTGGTCGCCATCGTTGAATCTGTTCCTTGATCTTATCGGTCTCGGAAAAGGAAGAGTTGAAGACTACAGGAAGTCATTTGATATCATCCTTAATTGGATGAAGAATTATCCGTTGAAGAACAATAAGTGGGGACCGTTTTTTGAAGATGTTCCGGCCTGGAGCGATACACAGATCAATGCCATGACTTTTGCAAGGTTCATTATGGAGCACAGGGAATATTTCCCCTCATGGAAAGAAGATATCAAAAGGGTTTTTGACTGGGTTTACGGAAGGCTCGGAAACAGGACATGGGAAAAATATGGTGTTGTAGTAATAAACGAACAGACTGCCTATGAGGTTCAGGGCAACAGCCATACGGCACGTCAGGGTGCCGACGAACTGCTTTATACCAGTCTTACCGGCGACAGCAGCCGTTATGAAAATGCGATCCGCCAGCTGGTCTGGTCGACTTACATGGTCGGGGATGACGGCAGAAACAGTTATCCCAACGGAGAGATATGGATGACTGACGGATATGGCGATTACCTGAGGCATTACCTGAGGGCAATGGCAGTTGATCCGGAACTGGCAACTTCTGAAAATGACCATATGGTTTTTTCCTCTTCAGTAATACAACAGGTTGATTACCACGGGCAGAACGAAAAAAAACTCTGGGATCTGAATGATGCTGCTCCCGGGATCAGGCCACGGATAAGGTACCTGACATTTGACGATTCGGGCTATGAAATAATAAGAATGACAACCAAACCTGCAGCAGTTCATCTTGAAGGGAAACCTTTAAGTAATACCAAAACAGGGGAAGGTTTCCTGTGGGAAGCTCTTCAGGAAGGTGGAGTTCTCAGGATCACCAGGCTGAACGGACGCCAGGTAATTATCTATTATTGATTAAAGGAGATAATATTCAGATCCTAATCTGAAAAGCAAAATCACAAAATATGCCCGGAAAGATTTCAGATATGCATAATTTCCGGAATGAACTCAGGAGAAGGAAAGTAGTAAGGTCAGCTTTTGTCTGTATTGCCGTTGCATGGGCGATACTCGAAGCATCCGACACTATTTTTCCCCGTCTCGGACTTCCCGGATGGAACGTGACCTTCGTTCTGATCCTTCTGATAATAATTTTATTCTCGTAATCGTGTTGACCTGGGTCTACGACATAACCCCTGAAGGGATAAAGATCACAAAAGACCTGGTTGAAAAAGAAAAAGAAATGAAATACATAACGCAACAGGTGGCATCCCATCAGGCCCTGCTGATACAAGCCTGATTGCTCAGGAATGAGTGGAAGATCTGAGGAAAAGAGTTGTCGATCTTGAGGCACAACTTGAAGAAGCAAATACAGTTACTCTTGGAAAAACAGTCCCTCTTCTGTTAAGGAAGCTTGGATATCCCATTCTGATAGTTGCTTTTCTGATTTTGTTTATTGTATTCAAGCGTGATATTGCTGCTTTCTTTGGAATTGGATACAAAGACACGGAAGAAGCCCGTGTTCACAACGCCAATGCGGCCTGCTTATTGAATCGGGTGATCTGCAATCCGCTGCAAACGAGGTGAAACTGGCCCTGGAAAGTGATCCGGAATATTCGTATGCCTGGAGCAACAAGGCAGTTATTACTTTTCTTCAGGGTGACCTTGACAATGCCATAATTCAGACGGTCAGGGCAATCAAACTTGACAACAGGAACAGCAGGGCACCATACAATCTTGCATATTATCTTGATGACAAAGGTAAGAAAGAAGGAGCCATCCGATGGTACAGAAAGGCCATAGCGATCGATTCGGCATACAGGATGGATTCAGTATACGTTGCTGCCTCAAGTGCCCTGGGAAGGCTCTATAACTGCGAAAACAGACCTGTTGATGCAATGCTTGTCATGA
>Ga0208825_1000171_pt1 | contig 65631 bp, 43 predicted proteins | sample AD_UKC113_MetaG_FD_184450 | JGI IMG/M metagenome (GOLD analysis project Ga0208825, IMG submission 184450) | Active sludge microbial communities of municipal wastewater-treating anaerobic digesters from Hong Kong - AD_UKC113_MetaG (SPAdes)... | ecosystem: Engineered > Bioreactor > Anaerobic >...
CAAAAAAATTCTGTTTATTTTGTCTTTTATTTTTATTATAAATATCGGGATGAATAAAAAGCGCACCACGGTTGGCACCGGAGATAGTTAATCAATGATCAGGAGTCGCAAGCATGGCTGGACAAAATGATAACTGGAGCAGCCGGGTAGGTTTCATCCTGGCCTCAATGGGCATGGCTTTCGGAGCCGGCAATATCTGGCGTTTTCCCCGGGTGGTCGCGGCCAATGATGGCGGACCATTTCTCATTGCCTTTTTCGTGGCTACGGTTGTCTGGGCGGTTCCCATGTTGATGATAGAAATGATCATGGGGAAAACTACCCGCCAGGGGACGATCGGAGCCTTCAAGAAATTTGTCGGACCGCGGTCTACCTGGATGGGTGCCTGGATTGGATTCTGCTGCATATTTATCATGTTCTATTATTCGGTGGTCACCGGCTGGGCAATACGCTATCTAACCTATGGGGTGACTGGAGTCATTCGGAAAGGAATTGATTCAGAAGCTCTCTGGAAGCATTTCACCGGCTCGCCCGAACAGACAATCTTTTTTCATTTCATCGCCATCGGCATCGCCGCTTTCATCATCATCGGTGGCGTGCAGAAGGGGCTGGAAAGGGCTAACAAGATCATTGTCCCCAGTATTATCGTCCTTCTGGCCATTCTGATGGTCTGGGTGCTGACCAAGCCCCATGCGGTTGAAGGCCTGGAATATCTCTTTCGGCCCAATCTGGCTGGTCTCCTCAAAGCCAAGGTCTGGCTTAACGCCTTTACTCAGGCTGCCTGGTCAGTCGGGGCCGGTTGGGGGCTGATGCTGACCTATGCCGTCTATATGTCAGAGCACGATGATATCGGAGCCAACTCCTTTGTTATTGCCCTGGCTGATGCCGGCTCGTCTCTGCTGGCGGCGATGGGCATTCTGCCGCTGGTTTTTGCCGTTTCACCCAGCCGGGAAGTAGCTCTCCAGGCCCTGCAATCGGGGGATACGGGACTAACCTTTATTTATTTAGCAAAATTTTTCCCTAATCTTCCGGCCGGGTCGCTTCTGGCCGGGCTTTTCTTTCTGGCGCTGGCCATTTCGGCTCTGGCTTCGCTTCTGTCCATGGTTGAGCTGGCAGTCTTGAACCTGGGTGACTTTGGGATCAACCGGCGAAAGGCAGCCCTGATCACGGCCGCCGGTGCCTTTATCCTGGGCATTCCTTCCGCCTGGAGCATCTCGTTTCAGGATAACCAGGACATGGTCTGGGGGGTCGGGCTTTTAATTTCTGGCATTTTCTTTGCCTATGCGGTTTATAAAAATGGGATCGACAACGTCCGGGGAATGATCAATGACAGCAGCTGGATTCACGTCGGAAAATGGTTCAATTGGTGCGTTATTGCCATTCCAGTTATTTTCATCATCATCTTTGGCTGGTGGGTTTTTCAAGCGGTCACCTGGTATCCGGATTCCTGGTGGAATCCCTGGAAGAAATTGAGCCCGGGGACAATGGTCCTGCAGTGGTCACTGCTGATCATGGCGGTTATTCTCCTCAATAAATGGTTTTCTAAGAAGATCAGTCTGACTGACACCGATTTGGTCGATGAGATAAAGGAGAAGATGTAAAAGAGTGAGCAAAATGAGTAAAAGAAGGAAGGACATAAAATGAGCAGTGGAGCGGTGATTATGATGGTTCTGATGCTGGGGGTTTATTTCGGCGGATTTATCTATTTCTCGCTGAGAAAAGAGCCAAAAAAACGTGACTCAACACGGAAATGAACAGTGCCGCTGGGCCCCGCCCCAGCCGAGAGAACCTACCTCTTAATTTTAGTAACCAATCACTGATTGATTAACTGGCGGTTGGATCAGCCGCCGGCCCTTACCATGCTGCAGAACAAGACCTGTGGTATTGGGGTCACATGTAATGGAAAAAAACTTATCTTCTTGCAGGGTATAAGAGAGACCGCCAAATACGGGCTCACCGTGTCTAAAAGTAGTATTAACTTGAAAACGTATATTCCCGCTTTGATCAAAAAAGACCAGGTAACCTTCATTATCTTGATTTAAAGTAAATAAGGCTCGATGCTTGCCCTGGTCATCATAAAAGATAAGGCCGGGTGTAGTCTTAGGAAAAGAATCTTCAAGATAGATTTTCAGACGATTCTGGTTGGTTCGGGGGTCATAAAAGTTTAACTCTGGCATACCATCTTTGGAAGTAGCCAGCGTGGCAATAAGCTTGCTGCCGTTATAAAGTTTGAAGCTCATAGCCTGCACTTCCTTCTGAATTTCAGATTGTTCGGTCGGCAAAGCCTCCGGATGCAAGATTTTGGTGGCCTTGGTATTGCTAACCTGAGCAAAGGCGTTGCTGTCGGGCAAGCTTATCGCGGTCAGAAAAGCACCTCCGAGAAACCCCAGAGCCACGGCCACGGCCATCATTAAATATACCTTCTTGGGCATCCTGTAACCTCCTTTTTGATTTCAAATATTTATCTCTATGATTCAATCAAATCGATTGGTTACTCTTCTCTGGCAGCAGAAATCTGAAAATTTCCCCATCCTTATAAATTCATCTACAGGAGACGCATCCGGGCCCAAAAAAAGCTTCTGGCCTGGCCTCTAAGGAATCTATCCAGCTGATTATAAGCCACTTAAAGATAAATCATCAATTTGATTTATTGATCAATCCATGGCTCGGTATAATTTTGAGACAGCTCGAAGATAAATGAATTTCAATCAAAGAACAGGCTTTTGCGGATTGGAAAGGGTTAGAGTGTTAAATTTTGCTTGACAGCCTGCCAGGTAAATAGTAGATAAAATTTAATTTAAGAAATTTTTAAGCAAAAGGAGGATGAAAACAAAAAATCCAGGTCAAAAACTATAGTAACTTTCTTTAAGGTCAAATGGGAACAGTTTTTTTATTTTTAGAAAGTGACGGTCTTAAATCTTATCTCAGCTTTTCAGGAGGGCAAAGATGTTGAGATTCAAAAAACTTCTGGTGGCTTTTTTTGTTTTATTTTTAGCTTTTCCGTTGATTTCGTTTTCAGAGACCTTTAAAAGGTCGATTGATAACAAAATTGAAATCAACCCTGACGGCACAGCTCTGATTACCAGGATTGAAAATGTCCCGAGTCCGGATCTGGCCAGAGTTTACTCTATGCACTATAAAGACATGGTCAAAGACAAAAAGTTATTTAATTCCTTCGTCAGCGAAATTACCAAAGAATATTATTTTCTCTATGGCACAACTCCCAAATTTAGCTTCGGGGAGATGGAGGTCAAAGAGGACGGAAAAAGCTTCACCTCAACAATCAGGATGAAAGCCGCTGGCCTGATAAAGAAAGAGAATGGCAACTTAACTTTTTCCCGGAAAAGGATGGTAGACGAAAAAGGCCAGATCAGTGAAAAATTATTTTTAAAATATTTTGAAAATGAGCTTGACTCCAAATATTTTGAATCGGACTTTCTGGGCTCGGAGAAAAATTCTCTGGCCACCGAGCGACTCACTGAAGTAGTGCTGCCGGAAGGTTCAAAACTTCAGGGGGTCAAGCCGGTTTTTGAAAAATCTCCTGATCAGGCCTGGTCAGTTGATTTTGGCGGGGGCTCCACCTATAAAGCTGCTTTTAAAAAGAGTGAAACTGGCTTCAATCTTGATGAGACAATAATGACCAGCGGAGTCCCACCCAAAAGGTTTCTGGACGAAAAAATTAATGATCAGGTCTTTGAAGAACTCAGAAATTATACCGCCTTTGATGTCTTTTTTGAGAATGAAAAAATCTCCAAGACTAAAGAAGAGTTGAGCCGGCCGATCCCGCACCCGGTAAAAGATGATTTTTCCGGCAGCTGGAGTTATTCAGTTTCGTCGGGGGAACGTCTCACTCATGAATTTGTCTATCAAACTCTGACTATTACGCCAGGCATAACCCTGACTTTGACCTTTAATGCTTCGTTGCTCTGGGAACATGAGTGGGTTAAGATTAGCTGGTGCAAGTGGAAATACAGGCTAAAGAAATTTGAGACGACACTTTCTTTGGTCCCATCCATTAATCCTTTTATTAATGCCCATTGTGGTGCTTCGGTTCAAAAAAACTGGTCAACTAATTTGTTTGACCGGAGTAAATCGGTAACTTTCTGGGTGTCAGCTGTCCCGGTTGTTTTGTATTTAAATGCCAAACTTGATGCCGAAGCCGATGCTAATGTAAGCGGAGATATTGATTTTAGCCTGAGCTCAACCTTTGCTCTTAATACCTCCTTAACGGTGAGATATCAAAACGGCTGGAGCAAGACCACCAGTTTTAGTCCCAGTTTTTCCGGTGTGAATTTCACGGCTGATGCCAAAATTGGGGCCAGTGCTGAAGGCCGCTTGCCCTTTACTCTGGCCGCCTATTTATATAATGTGGCGGGACCTTTTGTGAAGTTAACACCCTCATTGAGAGGAGAAGTTAACGCTTCAGTCGGCAGCTCAAATCAGGTTGGCTATACAATTAAAGGCGGAATGAAAGCTGAAGGCGGAGTTCAGATGGCGGGATGGTTAAAGGATCTTTGCGACAGTATCCCATCGGTAAGTTACACCTTTTTTGAATGGTCTCCTACCCTAAAAACAGGCACTTACACCTTCTAAAATGGGGTCGGGCCAGCGGATTTGATTTATAATCAATAAGTTATGGCTGCAGCGGCCATCGGAGGCGGCGTCAGATATGGCCGGGTTGAACGGTGTTGGGCTGGTTGGCCTGGGCTGAGAACTTGATAGTCGCTTAATTTATAGAGAATAGAGATAGTGAGGCTGATGATCCACATATGCTGATCGTGAACAAAACTTGACCTGGCTCAAATGTGGCCGATAGGTCTTGACTTCTGGTTTTCAGGAACTAAATTTTAAGTATGAAGCTCAGGAAGGGGGGAAGGCCTTCGGCGTCATAAGGGCGGTCTGGCGGATTGAAGTTGCTGTCGGGCGGCGCCATTCAAATTTAATTTGTTGCCTTTTCTCTCTATCTATCTTTTCAAGTATCAATAAAGTTGAAAAATTTAAGGTTTAAAAGGAGGCTAAGCCATGTCAGATGGAAGGACAACTAACCAGAGAATAAGAGACTGCCAGAGAATAAGGGAACCAGAAAAAGTTATTGACTGCCTGGTTGGGCTGTTTAGTCAGACGAATGATGGCTGGGTGGCTTTTAATCTTGGCCAGGAGTATGAAAAAATCAGCCAGCTGGAAGAGGCGCTGGATTTCTACCAGCGAGCTGAAGAGCTATTGCCCCTGCCCGATTACCGGGAAAGAGCAAGAGAGGCTATTAACCGGATAAAAGCCAGATTGATAGAAAAAGGCCTGGATAAATATGCGGAGCGGGCAACGGTTAGTTTGCCCGAGATTTTAAAGTTTGACCCGGCTGAGACTCTATTGATTATACCTTGCACCCGGGAGAAGATCTGGGAGAACGATCCGGGCGCTCCGGATTTTGTGCCAGCCAGGTATGCCTACCGGGGGAAGAGGTTCTATGATTTTCGCGTCTGGGCAGAAGAAAACCAGATAGAGAAGAAGGGGTTTTTCTGGATCATATTGAGCGGGAAATATGGCTTTATCGAACCGTGGGCGCCCATTGGCCGATATGAGGTCAGCCTCAGTGATCAGAGAGATTTTTCTATATCTGATGAGACGCTAAAAAATCAGGTTAAACAGGAAAGGTGGTGGCGGCAGGGAACGGGAAATCTGGTTGAAAAGAGGATAGCCGACTATAAGAGCGTCATTCTCATCAACTGCAGCAGCTTACATAAAGACAGGATCAAAGAAGCCTTCCCCGAGGCCCATTACCATGAGGCTTCCACCTGAGTAGGGGGAACCTGAGTAGGGGACGTGATACTCTGTCCCCGGGACAGGGTATCACGTCCCTAATTTTTAACTTATTGTCTATCAATATGTTAGCAGCTCAAAAAGGAGGGACAGGGTATCACGTCCCCTATTTCTGTAGATGGTGGCGGCTGACACGGACGATATCCCGGATAAGCTGATAAGCGATGGTGACAGCAATGATAAGGAGGGTGATTATGATAGTCGGCTTTAGCCAGCTAAAAAGCTTGTCTGGAATGTTAATGGCAAAAAGGTTATCGAGCGGCTGGCGAAGAACCAGGCCGATTAAGCCCAGCGAGATAGCATTGGAAACGATGTCCACCCAGCGGGATTCGGTGAAAAGCTTGATGGCCAGGGTCAGGGTCGAGGCAGCAAAAAAAATGATGATGATGAGAGAAAGGTAATAACCAGCTGCCGCGGTGAAAATTGGTCTGGGCTCTTTTGTTTGGGTCAAATAGAGAAAAATCGTGTTATAACGGGCTAAAAGGTGCAGGCCGAAGGAAGTGATGGCCAGCATAATGGTTGCTCCAGCTGCAGCGCCAAAAATACTCCAGAAGCGCCGGCGAGGCGTTTTGACCTCATCAAGGTCAAGGCCAAATTTCGGCCAGGGCAGGGCGATATCCTTCCCGCTCTGAGTGATAAAGTAGAGAACAAGAGCTACCAGGCCGAGATCAGCCAGGAAGGCCATAGGCAGATACAAGATGGCGTCGAACGGGCTGACTCGCGGAACGAACAGGATGGGGAAAATGATAAAACTCTCCCGGAAGATAACGGCCAGGATGATCAGTACCGTATGAATGGCGAACAGGAGCGTCGTGTAGCGAAAGAGATAACGTTTGTAGGCCGGAGCAATGATGGGACGGTCTTCGGCGTATCGCTCAGCCAGGCGGCGGGCTGGACCTAAGGCCGCAATAGCCTGAGCAATGGCTTCATCGCTGAGGCTGCCGCCTCCCCCGGAAGCAGCCTTTTCCAGAATATGGCTGCGGATCTCATTCAGAATTTCCTCCCGCTCGGCCCGGCCAGAAAGATAGTGACTGATTTCTTCAAGATAAGTCTCGAGCTTATCATTGGCCATTTGAATTCTCCTTTGTTATTTTTGTTATCCTGGTTACCCTGTCGAGAATGCTGTTTTGTGTTTTCCAGATATCGAGAAGCGAAGCCCGGATAGCCCGTCCAGCGGGGGTGATGGAGTAAAATTTGCGAGGACGGTCGGTGGAGAGGTCCCAGCGGGAAGTAATCCAGCCATTTTTTTCGAGTCGCCGGAGGAGGGGATAGAGTGTGTTTTCCTCAACCTGGTAGCCAAGCGATTCGATGTGCTTGACCATTGAATAACCGTACATCTCATTCTCGAGAAGAGAAAGGACGAGGATATGGAGAAATCCCCGGTTCATCTCGGTCTCGAGGGTGCCGACATCAGGCGTTTGTTTAACCATGTTGTGTTCCTTACTATATCGTGTATGAAAGTATATTATACGATACACAACATGTCAAGTCTTTTTTTTATTAATAGGGTGAGGCCAGCCAATATAATGAAAACAAATCACTTATGACTGTATTGAGTTTTCTTTAAATCAGAATTCCTGGCCAGTTTACTCTAAGCTAGTGTTTTCCTTTTGATCTTACCGGGTTGGTATTTTGGTGACTGTGTTTTGTCTTGGCGATGACGGCAATGATAAGAAACTTATTCTATCGCATCTCCTGTCTTAATCTTTCGACGACTGCCTTGACCTGTTTAATATCCTGATTGTACTTTTGTTCAGGAGCTATTTCTAAAAATAATTCCAGATATTTCAAGGCTTCCGCCTTGTCGCCTGATTTCAGCAGAGTTCGCCCGAGATTATAGGCGGCATCAGCCTGCTTGGGTTCGAAGCTCAAGGCTTTTTTCCAGCTAGAAAAAGCATTGCTAAGATCTCCCTGGTTATAATAAGCCACCCCTAAGCCGTTATAAGCCGAATCCAGTTTCTCATCAGCCAGGATGGCCTTCTGGTAGGTGGCTATGGCTTCTTCATATCTTTTCTGAGCCAGATAGACATTGCCCAGATTGTTATAGGCCATAGCATAATCGGCATCCAGTTCCAGAGCCTTCAGGAAAGCCTCCGCGGCCTTATCGAGCTCGCCAGTCTTGAAATAGCTAACGCCCAGATAGTTATAGGCTTCTGCATACTGTGGATCATCCCTGAGGGCTGATTGAAGAAGGCTGATAGATTCCAGAGTTTCTCCCGCTTCTTGAAGGTATAACCCCAGTCTGGACTTGATTCGGGCCGTCGCCAAATTCAAGCTTATTGCCTGGCGGAGAAGGGAAATAGCCTCATTCAATTTGCCCATTTTGTAGAGATTGTAAGCTGCATATTCATAGCCGACCGCAAAATCAGGCTGCTTGTCGAGCAAGGCCTTATAGAGGCCATCCGCCTCTTCTACTTTTCCTGCTTCTGAAAGAATAACCGCTTCGTTGAACAGATTATCGATTTCAATCATCATCTTGGGGTCGGGCCGGTTCTCAGTTGTCTTAACCTTCTGACCCGAGATATAGCCCAGGGACTTCAATTTTTCATAAGTCTCTTGGTCTATGGCCGGCCGCTGGATTTGAGCCAGTGGAGCAAAAGTTTCGTCTGACATTAGCTCCTTAAGCCTTTTTTGTAGTTTCCCGGATGTTCCAGGCTGCTTTTTAAACAGGTTGTTGAGCTCGCCTGGATCATTTTTAAGATTGTAAAGCTCAGGCTCTGGAGCTTCGATATATTTCCAGGTATCGGATATCAATCCCTGGAGAGGAGCCCAGTTCCGGTCAAGCATCGCTGCCACCGATTCAATATAAATATCCCGATCTCCGGCGGATTTCTTATTCGAAATGGCAGCTTTGAGCGACCGGCCCTGAATTTCTTGGGCCTTAAAAGGAATATTTAAAAGGTCAAGAGCTGTTGGGAAGACATCAGTTAGACCCGTCAAATCATCTATAACCCGGCCGGCTGGCAGAAGCTTTGGATTGGAAAAGATAAGTGGAACCCGCATTGTCGAATCATAAATGAAAATACCATGCGTTTTTTCCTGATGTTCTCCCAGACCTTCGCCGTGATCAGAGGTTAGCACAATGATTGTTTCATCCGTTAAACCCAGCGACTTCAATTTAGCCAGCAGTTCGCCCAGCATTTTATCAGTGTAGGCGATTTCACCTTCATATTCTTTTCCGCGGTAGTCACGGTCAAAAGGAGGAGGCGGTTCATAGGGGGCATGAGGATCAAAATAATGAACCCACAGGAAGAAACTTTTATCTTTATTGTTTTCGAGCCAGGCCGAAGCCCGGCTGGTTACTTCTTCTGCTTTTCTCTCCACAAAAGTCAGATCGCGCTGAAGATTACGGCTACCATAGTTATCATCGTAAAGCTCAAAACCTTTATCCAGGCCAAACCTCGAATCAAGAGGAAAGGCGCCGACAAAGGCGGCCGTCACATAGCCTCCGGCCTTTAAGATTTCGGCTAAAGTTTTGTTTCGTCCGGGAAATCTGTAGCCATTATCTCTGACTCCATGAACGGGAGGAATGGTCCCGGTCAGCAAAGAGCAATGAGAAGGCAAAGTCAGCGGCACGTGGGTATAGGTCCTGGTAAACCTTACACCCGTCCTGGCCAGACTATCCATTACCGGCGTTTTAGCCTGCCCACCATATGTTCCGACGCAGTCAGCCCGTAAGGTATCAACGGTCACCAGAAGCAAATTAAATTTTTTAGCCTGACCGGCCAGCAGAGGTTGCTTGAACAAAGAGAAACTCAGACCAAGGATGACGATGGCCACAGCCGGCCTCAGTAATTTATTAGCCAATTTTTTATAGTTTAGAAGGCCTGGCATTTATCTTCCCTGATATCTAAAAACGGGCAGGTTGATTATATCACGCCTGCTTAAAAAAAGGGGAGGCCTGACTGGGCCTCCCCGGTTCTTCTGTCCTTACTGATTTGGACCTGCTGATCAGCTCAGAAAGTCCATTTGACTCCAAGCCTCACTATTCTTGGGGCCAGAATCTGGGTAACCTCTTTATAACCTTCCCAGGATTCGTTGTCCCAGTCTAATGGGGTATGAGCATTAAAAAGATTAAACCCATCCAGCATGATCTCAAGTTTACCAAAGCGCTTCAGACCAATGATTTTGCTCAGCCGAAGGTCAAAAAGGGCCAGGTCTGGATAGCGGCTAGCCCCAAATTTCTCAGCAGCCACGTAGATTTCGCCCTGAGTTAAATCTTCATAGAGGAAATATCTTTGAGTTGGATACCCACGGCGATAATTGAAGAAAGCTCCAAGATAAAAACCCCAGGGCAAATCATAAGAACCGCTTAACTTAATGATTACCGGAACGTCAGTAGAACTGACCACATCATTGTTGAAAGCCTGGTTATTCGGGTCATCTACCGCCTGGATTGGCAGCTTGACATTGGATTTTCCATAAGTGATAGAGCCCATAAACTGCCATTTGTCGGCATATCTCTTGGTCAGGCTAAGCTCGAAGCCATTATAAGATGTTTCATAGCCATTCTGCTGGGTCACATAAGGATCGTAAGCACCGAGTTTGTCTTCGGCCAGGTTATAAACTGTAATCATTCCGCCATCATCGGCTGTTCCCCAGGTGCCGTCGGGTCCTGGGTCCTGAATGTCAACTGGAGTGTAATTAAGCTGAGGATTAATAGCTAAATTGTCAGTCCACCATAATCTTTTGGTCTTGCGGCTGATGAAGCTGAGCCGGGCTCCGAAGTCCCTGCTGATTTTACGTTCATAACTGGCCACAATCTCATTGGTGTATGGCGATTTTAAATTAGGATCAATCTGGATCGCCTGCCCAATTTCAGTGTAGATAATATCCCCGAATTCATCGGTTTGAGGCTGTTTATCGTTATTGGCATCATTCCACTTGTAATCTACTTCCCAATAACCGGTTGAGATAGCCTGGTCTACCGGGCCATAGCTCATTTGCCAGAAATAACGGGCTAAATAAACCTTGAAGATATTGACTCCATTGTTCAAGGGGTCAAAGGTCAAGCCAATCCGGGGAGCCAGATTGTTCCAGCTGATAACATTTTTCATTTTGGGCTGATAGCTAATCTGAGTCTCTCCGGTTCTTTCATAATAATAATCAGTCCATTGATTAGGTTCGATCCGCGATTCATTAATGTTCATGTGGGTGCTATCAAATCGCAAACCGAAGGTAAAGACGAAGTACTTTTTGAATTTCCAGGCATCAGAAAAATAGGCGGAATAAACCAGGTTGGTCTGATTCCAGATATTCTCCCGGAATGTCCAGACCTCACGGGGGCCAGTCAGATCAGGGTAACTCCAGTAGAGGAGGATATTGTCCGGGTGCCTTCGCGTGGTGTGATAGGGAGAGTTCTGATATTCAAAGCCGATCTTCAAATCATGATCTCCGCCCAGAAAGTCATCCAGATAGTAGTCAGCAAAAGCATTGAACTGATAGCGGTTAGAATAATACCAGGTATAATTGTAGTAAGCATTTCGATACATATTGCGGTAAACATCATTGCGGATACGGATAGCCGGTTGGCTCATATTAACTTCTGGTTGTGGCCCGGTCTGATACCACATGTCATTTATGCCAAGCTTGAAGTTCAGGATAAGGTTGTTATTGACTGTCCAGGTATCTTCTAAGTGATAAAAATAGGAAGGAGACTTCTGGTAAAAGGTTGTTTCCGGTGGTCTGGTGGTGGTTGCTCCCCGGTGAGGCTGATACTTATTATCATAGTAAAACCAGCCAGCCAGCCGGTTTTTATCAGAAATTTGATAGGTGAGTTTGAAGGTGCCATGAGTTAAAGACGAATAGTCGGTTTGAGGCACACCATCTAACTCATAACCAATGATGTAACGGTTGATAGCTGTCTTCCGAAAGGAACCATAGAACCACAATTTATCTTTAATAATTGGCCCGCCGAAATCTCCGCCGTATTCATAGTAGTAATCTAAAGGATTGCCTGAACCAACATTGGCATATTGAGGGTGGGTTGCTGGATCAGGAATATTATTTGATTGCAAGTCTTCTGTTTCACCATAAAAACTCAGACCGCCGCTAAACCTGTTACCGCCTGACTTGGTAATCATATTGACCACGATGCCGCCGGGCTGAATATCGGCGCTATGGGCTCCGGTTTCGACTTGAATCTCTTCGATGGCGTCAAAATCATAATACATAGCCGAAGCACCGTTGGCCGCAGTATCGGTCATGTTAACCCCATCCATATTATAGACAGTCTGGCTGCGGGAGCTGCCAAAAGCATAACCACTGCTCTGGTTACCGGCCGTGCTGCCTCCAACATTCTGGCGATCCATCACCACTCCTGGTGTCATCTCCATGATTACCCAGGGATCACGGCTGCTGGGAAGTTTTTGGAGGACTTCTTTGGTGAAGTTGGCCGAGACTGTGTAGGTCTTTAAGTCAACGACTGGAGATTCACCCAGAACCGTAACTGTCTCTTGGACCGGGGAAACTTCCATGGTGACCCGGACCACAGTGGTTTTCCTCAGGGTTACCTCCACATTTTTGGAGATGGTGGTCTTGAAACCAGGCAAAGTAAAAGTCAGATCATACTTGCCAACGGGTAAAAAAGAAAATCGAAATTCACCATTATTGGAGGTAGTGGTGGTAAGATTTTTTCTGATCAGCGCCGGGCCTGAAATTGAGATAGCCACGCCGGGCAGGCCGGCTCCGCTGGACTCAATAACCACGCCTTCAATATTGCCAGTTTGCAGAGTGTCCTGAGCCAGAAGAAAACCGTTCAAACAAAACAGGCTCAGAAGCAGAATCCAGAGTTTCTTTTTCATATTCCCCTCCATCTAAATTTGATTAGGTTTGGTGCGTTCATGAAAATAAATATTCAACAGATTGCTATCATGAAACATTATTTACATAAGCAAAGTAAACAACCGCTGGTTGTTTGTCAAGCGATTTTTTTAGTTGGGAAAATTCTGATGATCAGGTGAGATAACCGTTCTTTTCTAACTGGTCAATCAGGTCAAGGTGAAGAACGACTTTTTTCTTGTTCAGGAGGGCCAGGTCAGTAGCGATAGCGTTCAGCAGGACTGCTACGGCGGCAATCGAGTTGGTGAACATAATATTCTTGGTATTGGCTGTCAAAAAACAATGAGAATATTTAACAATTGGAGCTCCTGGTTTGTCAGAGATGGCCAGGCAGGTTAATCCCCGGTCATAGCAAAATTTGACAGCAGAAATTGTCTCTTTAGAGTAAGGCGGAAGAGAAAAGGCCAGGAGGGTATCCTTTTTGCTGAGGTTGATCAATTTCTCCTCAAAGTAGTGTTCTTCTTTTGGCAAAAATTGCGTTTTTAGGCCGGCCTGATTTAAGAGATAAGCAGCCAGGCGGGCCAGAATTGAACTGATGCCGATTCCTAAGGTATTGATACAACTGCTCTTCCTGAGATAGTCGATAAACTCCTTGAAAAGCTGGGGTGAAATATTTTCAATTGTTAAGTTTATGTTTTTAACTTCATTTTCAGCCACTCTAATTACCGTCTCGACGGCATTGCCATCTGGAACTAAAAGCTTGAAGCGCTCTTCCGGATTTATTTCTTCTTTGACTTCCTCGACCATTTGGTTCTTCAGGTCTTGAAAGCCAGAAAATCCCAGGTGTTGTGAAAAACGGACGATAGTTGCTGAACTAACCTCTGCCTTTTCGGCCAGGTCATTGATAGGCAGGGCGAAAACCAGATGAAGGTTTTGAAGAATATAATCGGCGACCTTTTTTTCCTTGGCGGAAAGCGACGAATATTGAATAAGGATAACTTGCTTTAAGGCGATCCTGGGGTTTTTGCTCATCTGTCCAAAAATACTTCGTCCTTAATATTGCCCTTTTATTAATTTTAAGTCAAATGAAAAGAAGATGAAAAGGGGACGTGATACTCTGTCCCTCTTTTTGAGAATGCTAACCACTTGATAATCAAGAAGTTAAAAATTAGGGACGTGATACTCTGTCCCCGGGACAAAATATCTGGCAATAGCCGGTGCTGTTACGATTGACTGAGATAAACCTGACCGCCATAAGGCTTGGCTCATCATTGAAGGCTAGCTGGAACTATGGTATAAGCGTACAGATGATAGAAAATAAGGGCGAAAGGATGCGTAACCACTCTGGGAGGGGCTAAGTTCGACAAGTTAATGTGTTGAAGGGAGAACAGAAGATGAAAAAGCGCTGGCCATTGGTGGCCATTCCGGCCGGACTCATTCTGGCAATGGGCTTTATGTTTAGTAACACTATTCAGCTGGCTGCCCAGAAGGTCGAGAATATAAACGGAATGAGAGTGGTCCACAATCGGGGAAAGGGAGTCTGGGGCAGGCAGCCAGCGGTCAAGCTTGAGCCTGTGCTTAAGCTCGGTGATATAGATTCCCCGGATGAACATACTGCCTTTTATATTCCGGCCGCGGTAGCAGTCGATAAGGCCGGGAACATTTATGTTCTGGATTCGGGAAATAATCGTCTTCAAAAGTTCTCAGCGGACGGCAAATTTTTAGCTTCTTTCGGGCGCTTTGGCCAGGGTCCAGGTGAATTTATCTATCCGAGCTGGCTGGCCATTGATAGCTCAGGTAACCTTTATGTCTCTGATCCACATAACCGGCGGCTTCAGATTTTAGGGTCTGACGGTAAAGATTTAAAAACGATAAAATTTGCCGATTTAGAAATGGGTAATATTTTGGTAGCGACAAATGGCAATTTATTAATGCCAGAGCCGGCGATCATCTTCAGTTTTGCCGGGAAGGAAAAAGAGAAAACGGGCAAGCTGCCCGGGCTTATCAAAGTCATGGATCCAACCGGAAAAGTTATTCAGGAAATAGGTGAGAGGCTTGATATGAAAGACGAGCTTCTCACCAATACAATCAATAGCGCTTTTATGACTCTGGATAAAAATGACCATGTTTATCTTGTTTTTCCTTATCAGAACCGGATTGAAAAATATTCAGCTGAAGGCCAACTGATCTGGCGTGCGAGCCGGGAACTGCCCTATAGCCTGGAAGTCCAGGATAAAGGCAATATCGAACGGAGAGGTAACAGCTTGAGTATCCGTGAACCAAAAATTAATAGATCGTCGCTGAGTGTAGCAGTTGATGGTCAGGAGCGGGTCTGGGTTTTAACGCTGGCCAGGCAGTTGAAAAAGGAGGAGCAGGCCGGGATTGGAGTCAGTATTGGGTCAGTCGATGGTAAGCAGCAGGTTGGTTACAAAGTTATAGGTGATACAGACCTGAGGAAAACTGATGCTTATAAGCTTGAAGTTTTCGATCCAGAAGGGATACTGCTTGGAGAAATACCGCTGGAGATATTTGTTGACCATATTTTTATCTATGGGGACAGGCTATTTCTGCTGGACAAGCTACACGGTGCTACTGTCCATATCTTTCAGATTCGGTGACGTAACAATCCGTCCCGGAACGGAGCGCTACCTCACTGCCTGATATGTCGGGAGGTCAAAAAGATGGGTCCAAAAAGGAGTCCGGTTCGGCGAAAAAAAATCTGGCGACTAACAATAATTTCAACCATGATGGTTGCCCTTCTGGCAATTAATAGTTTGGACTTACTGGCTCAGTCAGAAGGAACAAAGAGAATTCTGGTTATTTATGATGCGGATGCTGTCCTGGGGTGGCAGGCTAAGCTTCATGCTCTCTGTCTGACCAATCTGCTTGGGCATTTTTCAACGTCAGTGACAGAAAAAGAAATAGACCAATATCTTCCGGGAGAGATGGAAAGCTACGAGGCGACCTTTTATCTTGGATCGACCTATCAGAATATGCTTCCCGACGCTTTTCTGAAAGATGTCCTGAAGACTTCCAGGACCATCTGCTGGCTGGGTTACAATCTATGGCATTTAGCCTGGAGCAGTCCGCAGCAATCTGATCAAAAGTTTGAGAAAAAATATGGATTCCGTTTCCTGGGTCTTGATAAATCTTCTTACCCGGAAGTTTATTATCGGGGTTTTGTATTCAGCCGGCATATTAATAACCAGGATGTGGGCCTGATCAGTATCGTCGACCAGAATCGGGCCAAAGTATTAGCTACTTGCTACCGGGCCGAGCCTTTTGCCGAGATTCCTTATGTCGTGCGCAGTTCAAACTTCTGGTATCTGGCCGATATACCATTTACCTATATAACCATGACCGACCGTTATTTGGTCCTGGCTGATCTGTTGCATGACATCCTGGGAATAGATCATCCTCCAACTCACCGAGCTCTCGTCCGGATTGAAGACGTTCATGCCAATGCCTCACCTGAAAAATTAAGAGAAATAGCCGATTATCTGAAGTCAGAGGGTGTGCCTTTTTCGGTGGCGGTCATCCCGGTCTATCAGGACTCCAAGGGGATTTATAACTGGAAACGGCCGCAGACCTTAAGGTTGAGTAAGAAAACAGAACTGGCCAGGGCTCTAAGATACATGGTTTCTAAGGGTGGCGAGATCGTCCTCCATGGACTCAGTCATCAGTGGGACGGGCAGACTAACCCTTATACGGGGGTAAGTGCTGAAGATTATGAGTTTTATCGGGTGAGTCTGGATGCCCAGGGGCGGCAGGTTTTTGAAAGGCCGGTGCCTGGCGACTCAGAGGAATGGGTGAGTGGCAGGATTGAGGAAGCCCTGAATGAATTGAAAATGGCTGGACTTAAACCGGTGGCCTGGGAGACACCACACTATCTGGCTTCCGAACTCGACAATAAATATTTTAGCCAAAAGTTCCGACTTATGACCCATCGCGGCCTGTATTTTGTGGAAGAGCCTGACAGAACTAAACATTTTACCAATCAATTCTTTCCGTATCCCATATATGGAGACATAAATGGTCAGCGGCTGGCTCCGGAGAATCTATTCTGCTATTCACCTAAGGAATTTATGGGAGAACCACCTTCAACGGTGCCAATCATAATCCGCCGGGCCCGGCTCAATCTGGCAGTCAGGGATGGCTGGGCCAGTTTCTTTTTCCACTGGTACCAGGACATCAGAGAGTTAAAGGCTCTGGTCAGGGGGATTAAAGACACTGGCTACCAGTTTGTTCCCCTGAGCGGTATTTAGCAAGGTAAGGCTTCTGGCCTTCCAGGCGCCTGATACCGCTTTCTCGCCTTTTTGACGCTTTCCAGACGCTGACTGAGCAACTGCTTTGAGCGGAAGCCAGGGCCAGGCTATCTATTTTAATAGAACCGGCGCCCTAAAACTCCGATACCTCCGATGATGAGAACAACCACAAAAAAGTAAAAGGCACAGACGATGAGCATCCAGAGCAGGCTGGCCTTAGCCCAGTTAGCTTTGCACAGCTTGGTGTTTGAACCAAAGCCCCAGACGAACCACATAACGATATTCACCACTGGTATGGAAGCTATAAGCAAGGTCAGAAGCCATTCACCAACGCTGATGGTGGTGTCAGGTGCCGAAACCCCGGTCGTTTGAACAGTCCCCGGTTGTGTTTCCATTTCTTTTTCCTCCTTCCTAAATATATATCGTTTTTGTCCAGCCCTTCTTAAGGATAAAGATCGATATACTTATTATCTGCTCAAATTCTACAAACAATCAGTAATTAATATCAAGCAAAATATTGTCGGATTCGGTGCTTGGATTCGCTGAGGTAACACCCCGTCCCCGGGGGGACTGTTACGTGGCCGTTTTGCATCTTATTGTCTATCAATAAATTAAAAAAGGGAAAAAGTATCACGCCCATATATCATAATTGCCTCAGGCGAGTTGGTTTTACTGCAGAAGAGTGTGGTTTAGGGGCGAAGCCAGAATTAAGATAAATAACTGATTATAAAATAAATCGGCTGGCCCGACCCCATTCTTGAAAACAGGGAGATGATGTTTTAATATAGGCAGGGGGTGTAACATGGATGTTTATTTTTATGAAGCCTTTGAGGAAGAGGCGAGGCTCATTGAGGAGCTTCTCCAGGGAAAACTGCTTTTTGACCTGACTGATAAGACTATTCAAGAGAGCGGTGATAAGATTCCACCGGCCAGGTTGATCAGCATCAGGACCCAGTCTCTCATTCCGGTGGACTGGCAATCTCAGCTGGACGGCGTCCTTAGCCGAACAACTGGCTTTGATAATCTCAAAGCCTACAAAAAAGCTCTCAACACCCCGGTAGCTCTTGGCTATCTGGAAGAATATGCTACGCGGGCAGTGGCCGAACAGGCCATCCTGCTTATGCTCTCACTCTTACGGCGTCTGCCCCAACAAATTCACCAGTTCAGACACTTTCAGCGCGATGGCTTAACCGGTCTGGAAGCTCTCGGCCAAAACCTGCTGGTCGTCGGTGTCGGCCGTATCGGTGGAGAAATAGTCCGCCTGGCTCGGCCCCTCGGCCTGAACGTCAGGGGAGTGGATATTGTTGAGCGCCATGACTTTGTCCACTATGTCCAGCCCGAGGATGGTCTGGCCTGGGCCGATATTATCATCTCTGCCATGAATCTCACTGATCAGAACATCCATTATTTTTCTTATGATCTGCTGAAAAAAGCGCGTCCCGGCGTCATCTTCATCAATGTTGCCCGGGGTGAACATGCCCCCCTTTATGATCTTCTCCGCCTTGTTCAGGAAGGCCACCTCGGCGGGCTGGCTCTGGATGTTTTTGAAGATGAGCCCTTGCTGGCTACCGCCCTTCGTACCGATCAAGCCCGGGTATCAGAAAAAGCCAGAATCGTCTTTGATTTGCTGGCCTATCCTCAAGTCATCCTCACTCCCCACAATGCCTTCAACACGGCCGAAGCTCTGCAGCGCAAAGTCCAGTTTAGCCTGGATGAGATTTTTTATTTTCTGGAGTATCACCAGTTCCGCCACCAGCTCTAAAAGTCACACCTGCTTTATAGCTCAAGAGCTTAGCCCATATTGTTCGTCCGGATTTATTATCCCGTTTAAGCCGGTAAACCAACGGTCATAGCAAAAAGCACTTTTTGCTCCGGCCTCAACTTGAATTCTTCTGGCGTTCTTTCGCGGTGGCCAGAACCGGAACGGCCGCCACTGCCGCTCCCAGAAAAGTTCTTCGATTCATCTTGCCCCTCCCTAAAAATCCAGAATCACTCTGGTTTTGATTCTATCATTCCTGCTGGCTTTCTCAGACCTGGTAGCTTGATTAAATTGCCTTATTATCGGCTTCTTTTACCTGGTTAAAATTTTGAGCAGTGTTCCTGCCGCCACCTTATCGCTGAGTTCCATGCCATTCATGATGGCTATCTGTTTCTGTTTATCGGCGTTATAGCTATAAGGCTTGAGGATATTAGCCAGGCTGTCAGTCCGGTCAGCCTTAATGATCTTTATTCTCTCCGGCTTCACATTAATTTTCGTCTGGTCGTTGAGAGCCTTAAAACCGTTGAGGGTAGCGGAAATCGCCTCGGAATAAGAGTTAAACTGACTTTCCTGGCTATAACCGAGAAACATCATTACCCGGTCATCTTTTTTGATAAAATTAGCCAGCCCGGCTAAATTGCCTTCCTCTGTCTTAAGAGCAAACTTGAGTTTCCTGGTCTCAAAACCGTTGACCGTTTTTAGTTCAGAACTCAAGACAGTAACTTTGTTACTATCAACAAAGGCCTGAGCTGCTTCGTCCGGTGTTTTTTCAGAAGCTATAGTTAAGATCATGGCCGCATCTTCTTTGGCGGAGATAATCTGCACCTGTGAAGCTGTATTATTAACCTTCCAACCGGCCGGCACCGGAAACTGAAATTTAAGCTCAGGATGATAAAAGACCTGACCATCAACATAGCCCTGCCTCGGGTCATCACCGAAAACAAGGCCGTCCAGCTTTCTCAAATACTGATCCCGGTTAACAGCCAGAGCCGCCCCGGGATTAGCTGCTTTCCAGTCTGCTGCCGCCTTTTTTACAGCTTCAATTCTATTAGGGGGATTGGGGTGAGTTGAAAGCCAGGTGGGCAACCCGTCTTTGCCTGAAGAGGGGTTAAGCTTTTCCAGAGTCACAAACATGTTGGCTAAATGGTCGCCTTCATATCCCGCCTTGGAAGAATAGAGAACGCCCAGGTCATCAGCCTGTCTTTCATGGTCCCGGCTGAAACTCAGGAAAAGAACATTAAGACCAGCTTCAGCCAGTCCGGCAAATTTCTGAACAGTTTTGGACATGGCCGCCCCGATGGTCAATCCAATTTGTGCGGCCTGAGCCCTGGTATAGAGCTGAGCACTGTGCCGGGCGGCCACATGCCCGATTTCATGGCCCATGGTCCCGGCCAGCTCAGCCTCGTCGTTGAGATAAGCCAGAATTCCCCTGGTGACATAGACATAACCGCCGGGAACAGCAAAAGCGTTGATTACCGGGCTGTCCATGATCTGAAAGTTATAAGGCAGGTCAGGCTGATGACTGACTGAAACCAGCTTCTGGCCGACGGCCGAGATATACTGATTCAAAGCCGCATCCTGATAGACTCCATACATGCCAATTATTTCAGTATTGGTTTGCTGGCCGAGAGACTGTTCATCTGACCGGCTAAGCAGCATAAATTCTTTTTTCTGAGTAACCGGATTGACGGCACAGGCCAGACTGGTGATGATCAGAGCAGCGGCCAAAAAATAAGCGATGGCCAGCCGGTGTCCCGCCTGGTGTTTTAATTTCTGGCTGTCAGCCCGGCTCTTGGCCAGCCATGAGACATAAGCTTTTTTCTCTGGATTTTTCATTGGCCCTCCCTTCTTTTTTTGCCACTTAAATTCTCCGTTAATATTATTATATCAGCAACGGCACAGAACTTTTAAGCGAATAAGGCAATAAGATAAAAACTAATAGAACATGGAATAATGAGATAAAAAGGATAAGATGATAAACTGTTGCACATTTTTTCACCCCTGGATCTACTGCTCCCTGCTATCGTTATGGCCTCAGCTCTGGCCGGTGGTTAGTCGACTTTAGCTTCGGCTCAAAATCAATGTCCTGATTAAATATTATCAATTAATCAGTATTAATTATAATCCCTGAATATCAAAATTTAATCAAGCCGGCGGTTTGAGGGAATTCCCGCTGATAATTTTGACTGCTAAGCAATCATAAACCACGCGTCCCTTCTGAAAGGCCACTACCGACCGGCGCAGCACCCGCCAGCCGCCGTTTTGATAGACCCCTTCGGTCTCGAGCTTCTCCGCCAGGTTGGGGATGGCGTCCAGGCTTTCAGTCAGAAAAGGATTCTGGGAGAGAATAACCGGCTTCAATTCCGGCCCGGCGATGATGGTCACCGGTTCGATGATTAAATTGTTAAGTTCGGGCAATGGCTGGACGGCAACCACCGGCTTGGTCTGGAGGCTGATCATTCTGGCCCGGGCGTCCGGGGTAGCTGAACTTTTGGTAGCCTCAATCATATCCAGGAGATAGAGCCTGACATCATCCAGATTTTTTGCCCGGTAAACACGCTCAACTTCGGGATAATTGGTCAAAGCCTTGGCCAGAATGGAGATTTCTTTTAAATAATGGCTGCGCTGATTATCCGGGACAACATGCATAACAATAATTGAGACTGGCTTTTTATCCGGGGCCCCATAGTCAATGCCGGCTGGACTCCAGCCGATAACACATTTTAAGTCTTCGTCATACCGGACCCGGGCATGAGGGCAGGCCCAGCCCTGACCGAGCCCGGTGTTGGCTATTTCTTCCCGCTTCAGAACGAGTCCGACTACATCAGTTCCAGCCGGTGTTTCTGGAAAAGCTTCTATGATATGAGCCAGAAACTGCAGGGCATGAGTTTTGTCGTTTTCCGGCAGCTCAAACAGCCGTCCTTCCTGAAGAGCATCGAGTAAAGTATCCATCACGCACCTCCAAACTTTTTAAAGAACCAGCCCTTCACCTGATGGGCCAGAACAGAGTAAGTCAGAAGAAAGCCAGCAATCCACAGCCAGTAGCTGGCTGGCAGCGGAACCAGGCCGAGGGCCGGGGCCAGGCCTGAGTAGGGAAGCCAGGCTCCGAAAAGCATAATGGCCAGAGTGGTCAGCAGCAACTGGGAGGAAGGCCGGCTTTGAATAAAAGGTATTCGCCTTGTCCGGATAATGTGGACAATCAGAGTCTGGGTCAGAAGTGATTCCACAAACCAGCCGGTCTGGAAAAGCCTGACCAGAAATTCCTTCTGACTGGCGGGGACAGCCGGATCGAGAAAGCCGCGGCAGTTAAACACAAACCACATCAAGCCGAAAGTGGCATAATCAAAAATTGAGCTGACCGGGCCAAGGGACAGCATGAATTTCTTAATCTGGCCGATATCCCATTTTCGCGGGGCGGCCACCTGCTCTTCATCTACCCGGTCGCTGGGAATCCCGGTCTGCGAAAAATCATAGAGAAGGTTATTGGTCAGAATCTGGATTGGTCTCATCGGGAGGAAGGGCAATAGATAGCTGGCTCCAACCACACTGAGCATGTTGCCGAAATTGGAACTGGCGGCCATGCGGATATATTTAGTGATATTAGCGAAAACCCGGCGGCCTTCCATTATCCCTTCTTCCAGAACCAGCAGGCTTTTAACTAAAAGAATAATGTCAGCCGATTCCTTGGCCACATCCACAGCTGAATCAACCGAAATACCAACATCAGCCGCCCGCAGGGCCGGGGCATCATTAATACCGTCTCCCAGAAAGCCAACCACCTGTCCATCCTTTCTGAGAGCTTCAACAATTTCTTCTTTCTGGGAAGGTGATAGTTTGACAAAGACATTGTTGGCTTCGACCGCCTTTGAAAAATCCTCCGGTGGAAGCTTGGCTAAATCAGTGCCGGTAATGAGGCCGGCAATTTCGATACCAACGTCATGGCAAATTTTTTCAGTAACCAGCCCGTTATCGCCGGTCAGGACTTTAACTTTTACCCCGGCCTTTTTAAGCAGGCTGATGGCTTCAGAAGCCTGGCCTTTGGGCGGGTCAAAAAAGGCGATATAGCCCAGAAGAATCAACTGGCCTTCGTCCTGAGTAGTAAAAACTGTTTTTGTCCGGGGGAATTCCCGGTAAGCAATGCCCAGAACGCGGAAACCTTCACGGTTAAGCCTCTCGACCTCTTCAAACAGGTCAGCTCTAATCATCTCGATTAAAGGATAAACTTCATCGCCAATCTGATAGCTGCTGCAGCAGGAATATATTTCTTCGACTGCTCCTTTACAGATCAGAACATGGTTGTCTTCATAATCAACCACTACTGACATCCGGCGGCGCTCGAAATCAAAAGGAAGTTCATCCACCAGGCGGCAACTCTCGCCCACTTCGAGTTCCTGGTATTCAAGGATGGCCCGGTCAATCAGGTTTCTAAGACCGGTCTGGAAATAGCTGTTAAGATAAGCATAATTCAGCACGTCTTCACTGGTATTTCCCAGGATATCCACATGCTTTTCCAGTACCACCCGGTCCTGGGTTAGAGTACCGGTCTTATCAGTGCAGAGGACATTCATGGCCCCAAAATTCTGGATAGCTGGCAACTGCTTGACTATGACTTTTTTCCTGGCCATGGTCAGAGCGCCTTTGGCCAGGTTGACGGTCATAATCATGGGCAACATTTCCGGAGTTAGCCCAACGGCTACCGACACGGCAAAGAGGAGTGCTTCCAGCCAGTTGCCCTTGGTCAGGCCGACAATCATAAAAACGGCAAAAACCATAATCAACATGAACCTGATCATGAGGAAGGTAAAGCCTCTTACTCCCCGGTCAAAGCTGGTCAGCGGAGGTTCTTCGGCCAGTTTTTCGGAGATGGCCCCATAAAGTGTCTGACGGCCGGTATTTATAACCACCCCTCGGGCCGTCCCGCTGGTGACAAAGGTTCCCAGAAAACAGGCATTGTTGAGTTCCAGAGCGGATTTAACCGGAGAAGCCGGAGTGGCGGCGGTTTTTTCTACCGGCATGGATTCGCCGGTCAGGGCCGACTCACTGACAAAAAAGTCTTTGGCCGAGACCAGCCTGATATCAGCTGGAATAATTGAACCGGCCTGAAGAATGACCAGGTCGCCAGGCACTACCTCCGAAATCTTGATTTCAGTTTCAACTCCATTTCTTAAGACCAGAGTCCTTGACTGGACCCGTTTGCCAAGAGCCTCCACGGCCTGGAATGATCTATGGTCAAGTGCATAGGAGAGGCCGATGCTCAGCAGGACCATCAGGCTAACTATAATGGTTGATTTTGATTCACCGATAATGGCTGAGATGATGGCAATGGCCAGCAGTTGAATGACTAACGGGCTTTTCAGGCGGCGGCCGATGTCTGCCCAGAAATTCAATTTTTTCTTGCTACTGAGCTCATTCGGGCCGAACTCATTGAGCCGGTTATCAACTTGGCTGGTGGTCAGCCCTTGGAGGGAAGCCTGGAGCTGGCCCAGCGCGTCAGTCAGAGGCTGAGAGCAAAGCTCAATCAGCCGTTGCTCATACTGGCCAAGGTCACGGATTAGCTCGGCTTTTTTCTGTGGCTCAGCCTTGTAGTTGGTGAGACGTGACCATATTCCTTTTTTCTTTGGCGGCATCAGTCTGACCTCCATGGCTGGATAAAAGAATGGGTCAGCCTGGCCAGTCTATAAAAAAGTGTTTCAAAAAATAAATTGTTCTCTTGAAAGGAAAGCTTAAAAACTGCTAACGGTTTTGACGGAATAAGACAATTCTTGTGGCCTGGTTGATAGAAAAGCTGGATTACTTTTATGGTCAAAATTCACCTCCGCCAGCCGGACTTGCCTGGCACTCAAGCCGGAGGTGAATCGCCTACGGTCGAAATCTAAGGACCAGACGACAGTTAGCCTTCCGGCCAGCACCAATCAACCGGTAACCAAAAGCTGCCCGGCTGCTACTTGGGCTTCCGTCGCTATCAGTCATGTCATTTAACCTCTTCAGTTGTTCCGCACTCAAAAAATCAAGTCTATTTTTAGAGTTAAAGTTATACTTATCAAAGGTGAGTGTCAAGGCAAAAGCGGGAATAATAAATAATATTTTTTAAGGCTGATCTAGAACAAAATAATGGATTGACGCCGGGCCGCTCAAATTGTTATTCTACAGATGAAAACAGTGCTTGTTAGTTTTAAGGATTATATCTGCCAAGGGGAGAAAAAATGAGCGCGAGAACCAATAAGTCTAAAAGACAGGCATCAGGTCTGGTCAGGCTGGCGGTGGTTATATTAATTGCCGCCGGTTTTCTTCTGATAGGTAGTTTCCAGACAGAAACCGGTCTGACGGCTGGTCAGGCGGGCGGCGACCGGCAGGGGATGGCTGCTCAGAACAGGCCCTTGTCTTTTGAGTCTGGAAAGAGCTGGCCGCTCTATTTTATTCCTAACCAGGGCCAGCTTGATAGCCGGGTGAATTATTATCTGGCCGGGAAAGAAAAGAATATTTATTTTACCCCCGGTGGATTGACTATCTCACTTTTCCAATTTGAGCCAGCCGGTAAAGAACTACCTGGCCGCCTTCAAGCTAAACGTCAGACAATCAGGCTTGATTTTCTGGAAACGAATAACTCCAGCCAGCCAACCGGTCTGGTCACTGATTCTGCTCCGGTTGTTTCCTTTTTTAAGGGGAAGCCAGCCAGCTGGAAAACAGGGCTGAGAGCTTGCTCGGAGGTCAAATATTCAGCGGTCTGGCCAGGAGTTGACCTGACTTTTAGAACAGAGGACAACCATTTAAAGTCAGAATTTATTCTCGAGCCTGGAACCCCAGTTTCTAATCTCAAGCTCGAGTATTCCGGAGCTAATGATATTAGCCTCAATAAAGACGGAGAGCTTGAAGTCAGAACCGAAGCTGGAAGCTTTCTTGACCGGCGGCCGGTGGCCTATCAGCTAAAAAACGGACAAAAAATTGAGGTCTCGGTTAATTACGTGATTTATGACAGGAAAACTGAGGCTTCAGGTCTGATGTCAGTAATCTATGGCTTTAAAACTGAAAACTATGACCCGGCGCTGCCTCTGGTTATTGACCCGGCCATTTTTATCCACAGCGGCTATCTGGGAGGCTCGTCCAATGACCGGGCTCTGGCTGTGGCCGCTGACAGCCTGGGCAATGCTTATTTAACTGGCTGGACGGCTTCTTTTGATTTTCCAGTAGTGGTCGGGCCAGAAACAGTTTTTAACGGGCCATCCCTCGGAACAGATGCTTTTGTGGCCAAGGTTAACGCCTCGGGAAGTCTGATTTACTGTGGCTACTTAGGGGGAAGCTTTAATGAAAGCGGGACCGGGATAGCAGTTGATAGCTCTGGTTGTGCTTATATTTGCGGCTTTACTTATTCAACTGATTTTCCGGTTATCGTTGGCCCTGATACCAGCTACAATGGCAATATTACTCAATATAGTGATGCTTTTATTACTAAATTGAATGCGGCTGGAAATGGCCTGGTTTATAGCGGCTATCTGGGCGGGACGGCGACTGATCTGGCCTGTGCAGTAGCCGTAGATGCTTCTGGCCGGGCCTGTCTTACCGGAACGACCGATAGCAACGATTTCCCGGTGAGTGTCGGTCCAGATCTAAGCTTTAATGGTGGTAAAGATGTTTTTGTAACCAGGGTCAATACTACGGGCACTGCCCTTGATTTCAGCGGTTTTATCGGCGGCAATCAGGATGATAACGGCAGCTGGCTGGCTTTAGATACTAACGGTAATCTTTATGTTACCGGTTATACCGCCTCCACTCCTGGCCAGCAGTTTCCGGTCAGAACGGGGCCAAAACTCACTCATTCAGGTGGACTGGATGCATTTATTGCCAAGGTTAACTCTTCAGGTTCATCCTTAGTTTATTGCGGTTATATCGGAGGCACGTCGGACGATTATGGGACAGGCGTGGCAGTGGATAGTGCTGGCTGTGCTTATGTAACCGGGACTACCTCATCTTCCAATGGCTTTCCGGTGTTAGTTGGGCCAGACTCCACTTATAACGGCAATGGAGATGCTTATATAACTAAAGTAAGAGCTGATGGCCTTTCTCTGGAATACAGCGGATTTCTGGGCGGAACGGCTGGAGATTATGGCCTGTCGATTGCTGTCAATCAGGCTGGTGAAGCAGCAGTAGCCGGAGCAACAGATTCGGGTGACTACCCGCTGGCCGGGGCTAACTACTCGGCTTATGCGGGCGGCCGGGAGGCTTTTTTAACTGTGATCGGAGCTGGCGGTTCGACCATTCAGTATTCAACTTATGTTGGAGGCAGTGGAAACGAAGAGGCTAATGGAATAGTCATTGATGCTTATGGCTTTGGCTGCTTGGCCGGTTTCACCACTTCCACCGATTTCCCGGTTCTGGGGGGGCCGTTCACCACCCCGGGAGGAGGCAGCGGCTATCTAACCGAAGATGCATTTATCAGCAGGATAAAACTTCCGCCGGTCAGGCCGGTTAATTTACGGAGTACCTCTGTTACTCAGACTCAGGCCAGTCTCGCCTGGGATGACCTGTCTCTAATCGAAGATGGATTTATTGTGGAAAGAAAAACAGGTACAACCGGCAGCTGGGGTCAGGTAGCGAGTCTCGGAGCCGGGATAACTACCTATACCAATAGCGGACTTAATGAAGCTACCAGTTATTATTACCGGGTAAAAGCTTATAACAATGCCGGTGACTCAGCCTATTCCAATGAGCTCAATGTGCTGACCAGGCCAGCCGCTCCAGCCAATCTGGCAGCTGAAGCTATTAATGAAAGAAAAGTCAATCTGAGCTGGCAGGATAAGTCGAGCGGGGAAGAAGGATTTAGAGTGGAGAGAAAAACCGGGAGCGGCAACTGGGGAACTTTAACCACTTTAGCTGCCAATGTTACCAGTTATTCCGATACGACCGTGTTGGAAACAACTTCCTATACTTACCGGGTTTTTGCTTTTAATGCCAGCGGTGATTCGGCTTCTTCCAATGAGGCTTCAGTCACCACTCCAGCCCTGACCGTGCCGGCGGCACCCACCGGTCTCCAGGCCGCAGCCACTTCTTATTCTCAGGTCAGATTGACCTGGACGGACAATTCTTATAACGAGGTAGGATTTAAAATAGAAAGGAAAGAGGGAAGCGGTGGTGCCTATCAATCCATCGGGACAGCGGGAGAAGGGCAGACTAGTTATAATGACAGCGGATTGTCACCGCTGACGACTTATTATTACCGGGTAAAGGCTTTTAACTCGGCCGGTGATTCTGCCTATTCAAATGAGGCTTCAGTCACCACTCCGGAGAACAAGCCCAAAATCAGGTTGCCCATTGGTGAATTGACTTTCAGTCAGGTAAATGTTTGTGAACATCAGGATTTGGCTGTGACCATCTACAATGACGGCGGAGCCGATCTCATCATCAACAGCGTTACCAGAAGCTCAGGTTCAACCGATTTTACTTATTTCAGTCCGGTCTTGCCTTTAACCATCTCGCCTTTTAGCTCGAAGCAACTGATCATCAGGTTCTCGCCGCTCAATACCGGGGCTGAAAGCGCCACTTTCACCATCAGCTCGAATGACCCGGATAACCCGGCTGCGGCCTTTAACGCTTCCGGCAGCGGCTTTATTCCGGCTATCACCATTAATTTGCAGGTTGAGAGGCGGACAGAATCAGCCTGGATTATCAGGCGGGACTACGGAAGGATAACTGTGGTGGTTAGCAAGGCGGCTCCTTACAATGTGGCTAAATACCAACTCTGGCGCAAAACGACCGGTGGGAGTTATGAGTTAAGAAAAGAATTTACTGAAGGCGAATTGAGCTATGACCATCTGGTTTATCTGGATACCTATCTGGATAAAGGAAAAAATTACACTTACCGGTTTGAGGCCTTAGACTGCACTGGCCGGGTGATCGGCAGTTCGGCTGAAGCCGGGACCGGACCGGTTTTAGAACCCCTCAAGTCCTCACCGCGGAATCAAGGTAAAAAAGCGGAGCAGGTCAGGCATTAACCTGAACTGTTCAGTCAGATGGAAGTTGAGGCCCGAATTGCCGGTGTTAAGAATTACTGAAGCCAGTCCCGGCACCCTGGTTAAGCTAAGAGGAAGGTTGAGACTCATCCTGGCTGGCGGTTTATGCCTTTTAGCGCTGGCTGCCGGCCCTGAAACTTTAGCAGCTAAAAGCCGGACTTTTTTTCGGCCTGATCTGAGCCGGGATAGTTCCCGTGAGACCCGTGAGATCAAAGTCCAGTTGCTGGCTGATAGCTATTTATTTGGCCTGCCTGGAGCTACCGGTCAGATAGAATCAGCTTTAAGAGAAGTATCAGCTGAATTCAAACGTCTTTTCGCTCTAACTTTTGTTCCCGACGGCTGGGCTATTTGGGAGTCAGATCAAGGTGGCCGAAATGTTCAGGAACTGGCAGAAGAATTCAGAACTGCCACCAAAGGCAGGGGGGCTGATCTGGTTCTGGCCGTAACCGCCCGCTCTGATCTCCAAACAGATTATTCAGGGCTGGCCCTGTTTAAAGCTTCGATGATTATTATTGTTTATACTCCCGACCAGGCCAGTCTCAAAAAACTCATCAAACATGAACTCGGACATGTCTTTGGAGCTGTTCATGTTCCGGACCAGGGATCAATCATGAGTTGTTCTGGTGAAGGTCATAATTTTGATGCGGCTAACGAGAACATAATCAGACTCGGCCACGAGCGGAGCTTCGAGCCTGTTGCTTTTCCTTTTTCGCCTGAGATTCAGGCCAGGATTGAAGGCAGCTACCTAAAGATCCGGGAAAATATCATCCAGCTTAAGGAAATAAAATTGCTCTTTTCTGCCTCAGGGCCTGGCCAGCCCGGCCAGGAAACTAAATGCCTGAGTGATGTCTTTTTGATGTTAGCTCAACTCGAATTGGAAAAAAATAATTATGGCCAGGCGTCCGATTTTTGTGGCGAAGCCCTGCTCCTTAATCCCGGTGACCTGGAAGCTATGAATCTTCAAGCCATCTCTTTCAGGCAGGCGGGCCGGACCCAGGAAGCAGTTAACCTTTATAGAATAATTCTTGAGATCAAGCCGGATTTTTCTGAGGCCTTATATAATCTGGGCGTGGCTCTGAGCGAGCTAAACCGGCTGGCTGAAGCCGAAAAAGCTTACCGGCAGGTTATAAAGCTTAATCCCCGGCTGGCTCAAGCTTATCATAACCTTGGTGATGTCTATTTCAGGCAGGGCCGGCTGGCTGAAGCCGAGCAACAGTTTTTGAAGGCAATTGAGCTTTGGCCGTCCTATGCTTCGGCCTATTCAAATCTGGGGGAAATTTACTGGCGGAGAAAAGACAGGACCAAAGCCAGGGAATATGCTGAAAAGGCACTATCCCTTCAGCCGGAGTCAACTCAGGCCAGGAATCTTCTGGGCAATCTCCTGCGCGACAGCGGAAAACCGGCTGAGGCTTTAAATGAATATCAAAAAATACTGGCTAAGGAGCCTGAATCAGCCCGGGCCTATTATAACCTGGGGGTGAGCCTGACTGACCTCGGCCAGTGGTCAGAAGCCAGACAAGCCTTTGAGCAGGCGATAAAGATTGAGGCTAAGATGGCTGAAGCCTACGGCGGGCTCGGACTTTGCTGTTTACAGCAGGGTGATCTGGAACAGGCCATCAAATTCTTGCTGATAGCCAGACAGCTTGGTTTTAAAGACCCAGCTCTGAGCCTTAATCTCAGCTATGCTTATCTCAACATTAATGACTGGCCAAAAGCCGAAGAGGAAGCCAGACGAGCTATAGCCGAACAGCCGGATCTGGCTCCGGGCTACAACAACCTGGGTCTGGCTCTGGCTCAACAGAACAAACTGGAAGAAGCCAGAATGAGGCTTGAAGAAGCACTGAAGCTTGACCCCCAGGAGGTGGGGACAGTCCTGAATCTGGCGATGGTGGAGCTCTCCCTGAAAAACGAAGAACGGGCCCTCGATCTTTTCTTGAAAGCTCTGGTTTTGAATCCCGGGGACAGCCAGAATGGATTGATTTATAATAATATTGCTGTTATCTATTTTCATCAGGAGAAATATGAGTTAAGCTGGGGATTCGCTCAGAAAGCCCTCCAGGCTGGTTTTAAAGTTGATAATAACCTGCTTGAGGCTCTGGTTAAAAAATTAAAATAAAGCTAAGAACTGAGCTTTAAAGCCCGTCCTATCAGGTTGTTCTGGTTGACTCAAATTCAGCAGAAAAGTTAACCAGATCTTTTTTGGAAGAAAAAATTGGTTTCAGCGTCAAAATTAAAGGTCTGTTCCTGCAAAATAACTGAGATAATCAGTTAGGTTATTGAAGTAAGGTAAAGGCCAGAAATATGAGGAGAGATGTGATGGCTAAACAGAGATTTAAGGCCAGACCTGGTCTGATCTATATTTTTTGGTTATTGATCGTTTTAGTTCAGATCAGTATATTCTTGGTCGGCGTCGGAGATGCTCAGGAAAAGAATTCGGGCGGACGGCCTTCAGCGGCCGGCGACTTGAAACAACTGGAGTTATCTCTTGAGGATTGCCTGCTTAAAGCTCTTCGAAATAACCTTAATCTTAAAGCCGAAATGATCACGCCTCAAATAGCTGACAAGAATGTGACCTTAGCCAACGAAAAGTTCGTTCCGTCCATTAACTTCAATTATAACAACCAAAATACTAAAACCGCCTCTTACTCTTTCCTTGAGGCTTCAGATATGGTGGTCACCAAGCAGGATGATTATACTATCCAGCTGTCTGAAAATATTCCCACCGGTGGTTCGTTTTATGCCAGTCTTTACAGTTATGTAAATGATAGCAACCGTAGTTTTCAGACAATTAATCCCCGTTTTGGGAGCACTTTCCGTTTAAATTTCAGTCAGCCGCTGCTGCGTGATGCAGGCTTGAAATATGGCCGCCGGGATATCATCATCGCCAGTTACGGCCAGGAAATTTCTGAAGAAAATTTTCAGAAGATCCTTGAAGACACTATCTATAATGTGGAACTGGCCTACTGGAATCTGGTCTATGCCCGGGAGAATCTCAAAGTCCGCCAGCAATCATTACGGCTGGCTCAGGAGCTGCTGGAAAAAAACAAAGTTGAAATAGAAGCAGGCACACTGCCTCCGATTGAGCTGTTGACGGCCGAAAGTGAAGTCAGTACCCGTCAGGCCGATATTCTCGAGGCCCAGGCCCTGGTCAAGAATTATGAGGACCAGTTGAAAGCAGTCATTAATCTGCCAGCTGAGATCGAGGGAGCCAAAAAGGTTGAGATTATTCCGACAGCCACTCCTTCGGTTGAAAAACGGGAGATCACTTATGAGGAAGCCCTGAGCATTGCTCTGGACAAACGCCCGGATCTGGGAGCAATCAGAACTGAGCTCAAAAGCCGCGAATTCAGCTTTGGCCACGCCAAAAACCAACTCTTGCCCAATCTCCAGTTTACTCTTGGCTACTGGAGCCCTGGGATTTCCGGAGATCAATTAATCTATCAGGATAATAACCCCCTGACTGGAGTGGTCATTGGTAAGATCCCGGGGAAAAAATCCGAGGCTTTGAAGGACGCTTTTAACTTCAGGTATAAAAACTGGTCAATTGGTTTGGTTTTAACCCTGCCCCTTAGCAATGTCATTACCAGGGCTAATTACGCTCAGGCCAAGCTCAGTCTCGAACAGTCGAGGCTGAAGCTTAAAAACCAGCAGCTGCAACTCGACCTGGAAATAGGCAATGCCGTTAGAGCGGTTGAAACCAATTATCAACGGGCTCTGGCTTACCGCACAGCCCGGGAACTGGCCGAACAGAAGCTGTCGGCAGAAGAGGAAAAGTTCAAGGTTGGACTGAGTACCAATTATCTGGTTCTTCAGTATCAACGGGATCTGGCCAATGCTCAAACAATGGAACTAAAGGCTCTGATTGACTACAATATATCGTTAGCCAGCCTTGACCGGGTCATGGGGGCAGGCCGTGACCGTCAGCAACTGTCGGTGTTAAATATGGATTAATTTATATCTCAGCATAGAGATAAGCTGGAAGAGGAGACAGGCAGAAAAATGAAATTATCAGAAAAAATAAAAAAAATGAGTCTTACTCAGAAAATTCTATGGCTAACTGGAATTTTAGTAGTTATCTTACTTCTGTGGAGAATCACCCAGGCCATTTTTAAAGAGGCTGCGGCTAATAACAATAGGCAGCCGGCGGTAGCAGTGGTGTTAAGCCCTGTTGAAAATGGCTTGATTCGGGATGTCGGCCGGTTTTCTGGTACTTTAATTCCCAAATCTCAATTCGTGGTCGCCCCCAAAGTGTCAGGCAAGCTTAAAAAGCTGTATGTCAATATTGGAGATAAAGTTGCCCGCGGACAGGTAGTAGCTCAGCTGGATGATGAGGAATACCAGCAACAGGTCGCCCAGGCTGAGGCCGACCTGAAGGTGGTCAAAGCCAATTTCGAAGAAGCCAGAAGCGCTCTTGAACTGTCCAAAAAAGACCTGGAAAGAGCAGTTACCCTTCACCAGAAGGGCATTTATTCCGATGCCCAGTATGATGCCAGCCAGGCTCAATTTCAGTCACAGGAAGCTAAATACAAAGTGGCTGAAGCCCAGGTAGCTAACCGTGAAGCAGCTCTGGAAACTGCCCGGCTCCGCCTGTCTTATACCAGGATTATTGCCACCTGGGAGACCGGGGGAAACATCCGCTATATCGGAGAAAGATACGTTGATGAGGGAGCCTTGCTTTCAGCCAATACCCCGATTATTTCTATCGTTGAGCTCCAGCCTATTACGGCTGTGATTTATGCCACCGATAAGGAATATTTCAGAATAAAAGTTGGCCAGGAAGTGACGGTCGCTTCCAGCGTCTTTCCTGGCAGCCTCTTCCAGGGCCAGGTGACCAGAATTGCTCCGCTGCTCAGGGAAACGACCAGACAGGCCCGCGTGGAAATTGACATTAACAATGAGGATAATGTTCTGAAGCCAGGCATGTTTATTAATGTGGAGGTTGAATTCGACCGGCGCGAAAATGCCAGAATTGTGCCCTTCAGTGCTATAGTTAGCCGGGGTAATTCCCAAGGTGTTTTTGTGGCTGACGTCGAAAATAAAAAAGCCTACTTCAAGCCGATCAAGACGGGTATCGTAGAAGGAGACAAGGCAGAAGTGGTGGAGCCAGCCAGTCTGTCCGGTTTTGTCGTCACCCTGGGGCAGCATCTGCTGCAGGATGGGATGGGCATTATTCTGCCTGAAACAGGAGTGGAGACTGGCAGTTCTCAGGCAGGCAATAAGTTTGCCGGGGGGCGCGGTTGACTGGCCTATCCTTAATTTATTCATCGTTTAATATTCTAATTTAGGGAGAGAAGAATGAACCTGTCTGAATTTTCTATAAAACGGCCGATTTTTGTCAGCATGCTTATCCTGGTTGTGCTGGTTCTGGGCTTTGTTGCTTTAAGCCGGTTGCCGGTTGACCTGATGCCAGACATTACTTATCCAACTTTGAATGTTTCTACCTCCTATCCGAACACCGCTCCGGAGGAAATGGAGCAAATAATAACCAGGCCGATTGAGGAAGCTCTGAGTTCTGTTCCTGGAGTCGAAGAGATTTTTTCGGTCTCTTCCCAGGGTGGAAGCACGGTCAGAGTCATGTTTGAATGGGGAGCGAATATTGACGAGGCGGCGAATGAAATCAGAGAAAGGATAGACCGCATTATTGGCCGGTTTCCGGAAGAAGTTCAGCGGCCGACCCTGAGAAAGTTTGACCCCGCTCAAAGCCCAATTCTGACCATTGGCATTTTGACCGAACTTGATCCGCTTCAGGTCAGAAGAATCATTGATGAGCAGGTCTCTTACCGGCTGGAAAGGGTGCCAGGAGTGGCTTCGATAGATATCTGGGGCGGCCTGGAAAGAGAGATCCAGGTTAATCTGTCTCCGGATAAGGTCAAAGCCCTTGGTTTGCCTCTGGATCTAATTATCAGCAAAATCAGGCAGGAAAATATTGATATTCCAGCCGGAACAATTGAAAAGGGCAATTATGAAATTACAGTCAGAATTCCCGGAGTTTATACCAGTCTAGATCAAATAAAAGAAACCATAGTAGCAGTAAGAGACGGAGGTGTCATCCGGGTAAAAGATATTGCTAATGTTGAAGACACCAACCGGCGGGTGACAAGGGTAGCCAGGGTCGATGATTTGCCAAGCATCTCGATGTCTGTCTACAAGCAATCAGGTGAAAACACAGTTAGCGTGGTCGACGGAGTTTATAAAGAGCTGCAACTGGTCAAGCAAGATTATCCACAATTCAGATTCATAGTCTTAAGGGACAATGCTAAATATGTCAGGGATGCCATTAATAATGTCGGGACTTCAGCCTTATACGGCGGTTTGCTGGCTGTCCTGGTTTTGCTGTTTTTCCTGGTCAATATTAGAAGCACTCTGGTCATTGTCCTGTCGATTCCCATTTCGATTATTGCCACCTTTACTCTGATGTATTTTGGCGGGTTTACTTTAAATGTCATGAGCCTGGGCGGCCTGGCCCTGGGTATCGGTATGATGGTTGACAATTCCATCGTCGTTCTGGAAAACATCTTCCGCTTGAGGGAAGATGGTGTTCCCTTGCAGAAGGCGGCAGTGGACGGAGCGACCGAAGTGACCTCAGCCATCATTGCCAGCACGATAACGACGTTAATTGTCTTTCTGCCGATGCTTTTTGTGGAGGGTGCTTCCGGGATTATGTTCAAGCAGTTGGCTTATGTCGTAGCCTTTTCCTTAGCTTGCTCGCTGATCGTAGCCCTGACCCTGGTGCCGATGCTGGCCAGCAAAATTCTGAAGGGTGACAATATTGGCAAACATAATCCTGAGAAGAAACTGGCTGTTAGGGCCAAAAAAATCTTCTCCGGCATGGAAAACGGCTATAAAAATCTTCTGGATTACTGCCTGCACCACCGGACGAGAGTGCTGTGGATGACCGGACTCCTTCTTATGATCAGCGTTTTTCTCTTCCGGTTTATAGGCCAGGAATATATGCCCGAGACAGATGAAGGCGAAGTAAGAGTCACGGTTGAAATGGAGGTGGGCACCAGGTTGTCGGTTATGGACCAGAAACTCAAAGAAGTCAAAGAAATGGTCAAAGAGCTGGTACCTGAAATAGAGTCAATCGAAGAAAGGGCCGGCAGCGGAGGCTGGAGAGGCGGAGCCAACCGGGGTAACATTACTCTGAAACTGGTGCCAAAAGCTATGAGAAACAGGTCCAGTCTGGATATTGCAGCTGATCTTAGCCGGCAACTGGCGAATGTCCCGGGAGCTATTATCCGGACCAGAGCAACTGGCGGTCAGATGATGATGGGCATGAGGGGTGGTGGCGGCCAAGAAAGGCTGCAGATTGAGATTCGAGGCTATGACCTGGAAGTTGGTCAGAATCTGGCTCTGGAAGTAAAGAGAGTAGTAGAAAAGATAAAAGGGGTGACTGATGTCAGCATCAGCCGGGTGGAAGGGACCCCGGAGCAGCGCCTGGTTATTGACCGGCAGAAAGCCTCAGAAATGAAATTATCAGTCAACCAGATTGGCAATTTTATCAGCACCATTTTATCCGGCTCACAGGCCAGTCAGTTTAGAGAAGCCGGCCGGGAATATCGAATCCTGGTCAAGGTTAAGGACTCAGAACGGCTGGATGTCAATGACCTGCTCGATCTGACCATGACCAATTCTGATGGGGAACAGGTCAGCTTGCGGAACGTTATCGCCGTTCAGAGCGGGCGCGGGCCGCAGCAAATAGAACGAAGAGACCGCGAAAGAATAATCAACGTCTCAGGCGAAATTGCCAACCGGGATCTTGGCTCGGTGATAAAAGACGCGCAGCGGGCGATCAAGACCATTCCTCGTCCGGCTAACTTTGCTATCAATTTCACCGGAGATTATGAAGAACAGCAGAAATCTAACCGCGAACTGATGATCAGCATCATTCTGGCCCTGTTTCTGGTCTATATGATCATGGCCATGCTCTATGAGTCGCTCCGGGATCCGTTAATCGTCATGTTCTCTGTTCCTCTGGCCGTGATTGGAGTAGCTCTTATTCTATTTCTGACCGGGACAAGCATTAATGTTCAGGCCTATATTGGCATGATCATGCTGGGTGGAATTGTCGTTAATAATGCTATTCTGCTGGTTGACTATACTAATCTATTAAGGCACCGGGATGGCCTGGAGATGATGGAAGCGATCAAAGAGGCTGGCCGCAGAAGGCTGCGCCCAATTCTGATGACGGCTCTGACCACCATTCTCGGCATGATGCCGCTGGCGATGGGCATTGGCGAAGGAAGTGAAGTCCAGACACCTTTGGCCCGGGTAGTCATCGGCGGCTTAACCAGTTCAACTTTTATTACTTTGATAGTTATCCCCGTTGTCTATTCTATTTTTGAACAAAGAAGGCAAAGGAGAGTGGCTAATAATCAGGCCTCATGAGAAGGTAACATCGAGAATCATCATCAGTATAAAACCGGCAATAAGGCCAATCGTCGAAAAGTCTGACTCTCCTGATCCCTGTGACTCAGGAATAACTTCTTCGACGACCACAAAAATCATAGCTCCGGCAGCGAAAGATAGAGCATAAGGCAGAATATTTATCATCCTGGTGACCGCCAGAGCGCCCAGGACAGCGGCCAGCGGCTCGACCAGCCCGGACAGTTGCCCTAAGAAAAAGCTTCTTTTCCGGCTAAGGCCGGCTGCCCTCAAAGGCCCGGAAACAGCCAGCCCTTCTGGCAAATTCTGGAGCCCGATGCCTATGGCCAGGGCGATGGCTCCGCCTAATGTCCCTGAGGCTGGCAGCGAGAGAGAAACTGCTCCGAAGGCCACGCCGACCGCCAGGCCTTCTGGAATATTATGAAGAGTAATAGCTAAAACCAGCAGGGTTGTCTTTTTCCAGTGAGTTCTTAAGCCTTCAACCAGCTGTTCAGAAAGGAACAGATGGAGATGTGGCAAAAGTTTATCGAGGATGAAAAGCGAACCTGCTCCAAGCAGAAAACCGGCGGCTGCCGGGAGCCAGAAAGGAAAGTTCTTTCCCCTTGACATCTCAATAGCCGGGGCCAGGAGGGACCAAAAACTGGCGGCTATCATTACTCCCGCCGCAAAACCCAGCATCAGGTCAAGAAGTTTCCGGCTGGTAGTCTTCAGGAAAAAGACTGAGGCTGATCCAGCGGCGGTCATTAAATAAGTAAAAAGGGTAGCTACCAGGGCCTGAAGAACAGGTGACAAGCCGGACAGAGTTTGAATCATGGGCTTTAAGTCACCAAAATAGACGAAAAGACCAGAAGAGTCAATTGCTTTAATCTAAAGTTTGGCAGCCAGATAAATATTTAAAGTCCTTAATTCTCTGTTCAGTTTATTCTTGAAACTTTCAGCTGGCCAAATATATAATCAGGAAGACTAATCGTAGAGGAGGTTTCGATGCCTGCAATTTTTACCAGAAAACATCCGGTTACTTATTTTTTAATACTGGCTGCTTTCTTATTTCTGGCGGCAGGGACTTCAGTCCTGCTGGCCAGCCAGGAAGCCAGAGTACTGCGTTTTCCGGCCATTTATAATGACCTGGTCGTTTTCTCTTATGCTGGTGACCTTTATTCAGTTTCAGCCTCAGGCGGAACAGCCAGAAGGCTGACTTCACATCCTGGTTATGAGGCTTTCGCCAGGTTTTCACCCGATGGAAAGTACATTGCCTTTACTGCCGAGTATGATGGCAACCGTGAGGTTTATTTGATGCCGGCTGAGGGAGGGAACCCGGTACGTTTGACCTACACACCGGTTCTGGCTCGTGATGATATTTCTGACCGGATGGGTCCAAATAATTTAGTCATAGGCTGGACCCCCGATGGTCAGAATATCATCTATCGTTCGCGCCAGGCTGAATGGAATGACTTCAACGGTCAGCTATATCTGGTTTCAAAAGAGGGGGGATTCCCGGAAGAGTTGCCTTTGCCACGGGGCGGTTTTTGTTCATATTCGCCCGACGGATCAAAGCTGGCTTTTAACCGGATATTCCGTGAATTCCGCACCTGGAAAAGATACCGGGGCGGGATGGCCGATGATATCTGGATTTATGATTTTAAGAGCAAAAAGACTGAAAATATAACCAATAATCCAGCCCTTGATATTATTCCAATGTGGAGCGGGCAAAAAATTTATTTTCTATCAGATCGTGAGGAAGAAAAGCGTCTGAATATTTATGCTTATGATGCAGGCACAAAAGATACCAGGAAGATAACAGATTTTAAGGACTACGATGTTAAATTTCCTTCAATTGGTCCCGGGGCCATCGTTTTTGAAAATGGTGGCTATCTTTACAGGCTGGAGCTATCCAGCGAAAAAGTCAGCAGAATTCCAGTTTATATTGCTGATGATCAATCAAGATCAAGACCAGAACTGATAAAAGTAGCTGATAAAATTACCGGTTTTGATCTGGCGCCAGATGGAGCCAGGGCTTTATTTGGGGCTCGCGGGGAGGTTTTCACCGTCCCGGCCAAGAATGGTAATACCAGAAATTTGACCAACACTTCCAGTGTCCATGAGCGGGAGGCAACCTGGTCGCCGGATGGGCGCTGGATAGCTTATATTGCTGACCCGACGGGTGGGGATGAAATTTATATCAGGCTACAGGATGGTTCCGGTCAACCGGTTCAGCTGACTTCTAATTCTGACAGTTATAAGTACGCACTTCTCTGGTCGCCAGACAGTAAGAAAATTCTGTGGTCAGACAGGCTCTTTCGCCTGCGCTATATTGATATTGATAAAAAACAAATAGTAGAGGTAGCTAAAGGCAAAACGTGGGAAATCCATGATTACACCTGGTCCCCTGATTCCAACTGGGTAGCTTATTCCCAGCAAGAGCCAAATTCGGTAGAAAAGATTTATCTCTACAACCTGACCGATGGAAAAACCATTGAGGTGACAGATAGCTGGTATTCATCTTATTCGCCCTGTTTTAGCACTAATGGAAAATATCTGTTCTTTGTTTCCGATCGTGATTTTAATCCTGTTTATAGCCGGACAGAATTTAATCATGCCTATTTAGCCATGTCGAGGATTTATCTGGTAACCCTGACTGCTGAAACCAGATCGCCTTTTGAGCCGAAGAGCGATGAAGTTAAGATTACTGCTCAAGGGAGTGAAACAGCTAAGGGCGAGAAAGCTGATAAAGAGAAATCTCTGATGCCAGCTAAGACCGCGGCTGAGAAAGTGGTGGTCAAAGTGGATGAGGCTGGCTTGAAGGATAGAATAGTTGATCTGCCCATTGAAGTGGCCAGTTATTCGTCTTTAACCTCAGTTGGAGATCGCCTCTATTATCTGAAACGAAGCTCAATTGATCGTCAGACCAGCTTTAAATACTATGATCTGGAAAAGAGGGAGGAGAAAGACCTGGGTCAGGTGAGTGCTTATGTCATTTCGGCTGATCAGAAGAAAATGCTGGTTGCTCAGCGGCGGGATTATGCCATTATTGATTTGCCCTCTGCCCCGATTAAAATTGAGGAAAAACTTGATCTGAGTGGCCTGGAAATGTGGCTCGACCGTCAGGCTGAATGGGCTCAGATTTTTAATGAATCCTGGCGTCAGATGAGAGATTTTTTCTATGCGCCCAATATGCACGGCGTTGACTGGGAAAAAGTTAGAACACAGTACGAAGCACTGGCCAGGGCAGTTAATCACCGGGCTGATTTAACTTACGTGATTGGCGAAATGATTGGCGAACTAAATTGTGGTCATACCTACGTTGGTGGTGGCGACCTGCCAGTTGTTCAGAGAGTCAATGTTGGTCAACTTGGAGCGAAACTGGAGAAAGATAAGGCCACGGGTTATTACCGGATTAAAAAGATTCTGGCAGGACAGAACTGGGATAAAGACCTGCGCTCACCATTAACGGAAGTGGGAGTCAAGGTTAAAGAGGGAAACTATATCATTGCCATTAATGGCCAGCCGGTTAATCAGGTTAAAAATATTTATGAGCTGCTGGTCAATACGGCTGGACGTCAGGTGACACTCAAAGTTAATTCTCAGCCAGCTGAAAAGGGAGCCTGGGAAGTGGTTATTGTCCCTGTGGAGAGAGAAAATAGCCTCTATTATTATAACTGGGTGAAGAAAAACGCTGAAACAGTGGCCAAAGCTACTAATGACCGTGTCGCCTATATTCATGTGCCTGATATGGGTGTTCCTGGCCTTAATGAATTTGTTAAGCATTTCTATCCTCAGGTCAATAAAAAGGCCCTGATTATTGATGTTCGTGGTAATGGTGGCGGCAATGTCTCACCCATGCTGATTGAAAGACTGCTCAGGCAGGCAGCCTTCATTGAGGTGGCTCGTGGTTCAGTTCCGAACTGGGATCCGGCCGCCGTTATCATGGGACCAAAGGTCTGTCTGGCCAATGAGTTCTCAGCCTCTGATGGAGATCTTTTCCCTTACCGTTTTAAACATTATAATTTAGGTCCGCTAATCGGCAAGAGAACCTGGGGTGGAGTGGTCGGGATTCGCGGCAGCTTACCCATTGTCGATGGGGGTTATCTGAACAAACCAGAATTTGCTCCTTACAATCTGGAGGGTACTAAATGGATCATTGAAGGTGAAGGAGTCGAACCGGATATTTTCGTTGATAATGATCCAGCTAAAGAGTACGAGGGAATCGACGAACAGCTCAACAAGGCGATCGAAGTAATCCTGGAAAAACTCAAAACCGAGGAGAAAAATATACCACCGGTACCGCCTTATCCAGTGAAAAAATAGCTTAGTTTCTTGTCAATTTAAACTTATCATCCATTCTGAGCTGGAGGCCAGTAAGTGGACCAGGAATAAATTTGAGGTCAGCTGGAGGAGAGATGAATCAACCGGAAAAACAGGACAGCCCGAATAAAATTAAACATCTGATAGGAGTCATGAGTGGCAAAGGCGGAGTGGGGAAGTCCACGGTTACCTATCTCACCGCCCTGGCTCTTAAACAAAAAGGCTATAAAGTCGGCATCCTTGATGCTGATATTACCGGGGCCAGCATTCCCCGGATAATGCATCTTCCTAAGTATGAAATGAAAGTGGCTGGAGATTTTATCTGTCCGGTAGAAACCGGACAGGAGCTCAAAGTCATGTCCATCAGCTTTCTGGTTGATAATGAAGAGCAGCCGGTTATCTGGCGGGGGCCGCTCTTAAGTAAAGCCATTCAGCAGTTCTGGGGTGAAGTCCTCTGGGGCCAGCTGGACTTTTTAGTCATTGATATGCCCCCGGGAACATCGGATGTGGCCATTACTGTTATGCAGTCTTTGCCCTTAAATGGATTTGTTTATGTCACCACCCCTCAGGATCTGGTCTCGGTGGTAGTGGCCAGATCCATCCAGATGGCTGACTTGCTTAAAATTCCAGCCCTTGGTCTGGTCGAGAATATGAGCTATTTTATCTGTCCTCACTGCGGTCAGGCAACGAACTTTTATGGACAGAGTAAGACGGAGCAGCTGGCCAAGCAGTCTGGGACGGAATTAATAGTCCAGATCCCGGTTAGCATCGAGCTGGCCAGAATGCCTTCGGAAGGACTGAAGACTGAATCACCGGTCGTGGCGGAAGTTCTGGATAAATTAGGAAAATTTCTGAGCCAAAAATTTAAATGATAAAAAAAGATTAGCCCTGGCGGCCTGCCGGTAATTATGGCTTCAGGCCGGGATAGTTAAAGTTATCAAATCATCCCGATTTGACAGTTTAGATGGTATAATCTAAAGAAAATTTATTAACCTTTTATAAGGTGATGATATTGGAATAGGTCAATGGAACAACCGTCATCAGAGAAAAAGTTCTGGAAATATTCAGCAGAAGAAATTGCTGCTTATTTTGGCACCGATTTAAAAAAAGGCCTGACTTCAGATCAGGCCAGTCAGAATCTCGGGAAATATGGCCCCAACGAGCTGGAAACAGCGCCGGGGCGTTCGCCTCTGTCTGTCTTTTTTGACCAATTTAAATCGTTTTTGATCTGGGTTCTGATCGGAGCAGCCATCATCTCAGGTCTGATGGGTGAGTGGGTTGATGCCCTGGCCATCGTGGCTATCGTCATCCTTAATGCTATTCTTGGCTTTGTCCAGGAATACCAGGCGGAAAAAGCCCTGCTGGCTCTTAAAAAGATGGCCGCCCCGATGTGCCGGGTAATCAGAAATGGGCAGTTAGTTCAAATTCCTGCCCGCCAGGTAGTTCCTGGAGACATCCTTGAACTGGAAGCTGGTGACAACATAAGCGCTGACGCCAGGATCATCTCCCATACACCTAATTTTTCTGTTCTGGAAGCCAGTTTGACAGGCGAATCAACACCGGTCTATAAGACCAGCTTCGAGCTGGAGGAAGAAGACATCCCCTTAGCTGACCGGGCTAATCTGGTTTATGCCGGTACCTCTGTTTCAGCCGGCAAGGCTATGGCTATCGTTGTCCAGACCGGAATGTCAACTGAACTGGGTAAAATTGCCCGGATGATTCAGGAAATCTCCATGGAAACGACGCCTCTCCAGAGGAAACTGGAGCAATTCGGCCGGTTGCTGGTTTATCTCTGCTTTGGGCTGGTGGCAGTGGTTTTTCTGCTGGAATGGCTCCGGGGCGGAAAATTAGTTGAGGTCTTTTTAACGGCAGTCAGCCTGGCGGTCGCCGCCATTCCGGAAGGGCTACCGGCAGTAGTAACTATTGCCTTAGCCCTGGGTGTTCAACGTTTAGTTAAACGTCATGTCCTTATCCGGAAATTGCCATCAGTTGAAACTCTGGGAGCGGCAACTGTCATCTGTTCTGATAAAACGGGTACGCTGACCAGAAATGAAATGATGGTCAGAGCGGTCTATGCGAACGGACAGCTGTTTTCGGTCAGTGGAAATGGTTATGAACCTGAAGGAGATTTTAATTTAGGGAGCGAGAAAGTCAATCCAGCCGACTATCCGGAGGTTTTAAAAACTTTAGCCTGTGGAGTTCTTTGCAATTCAGCTTCTCTGGTTGAAGAAGAGGGGCGATATAGAATTGCCGGAGATCCAACCGAAGGGGCTTTGCTGTCAGCCGGATTGAAAGCTGGTCTGGAGAAAAACAAACTGGAAGAGGCGGAGCCACTGGTTGAGGAGATTCCCTTTGATTCCGAACGGAAAATGATGACCATGATCAGGCGCTCTAAAGATCAATATGTGGCCTATGTAAAAGGTGCACCTGATATTCTTCTTCAGAATTGCAGCCGGCTGCTGGTCAATGGCGAGGAAGTTCCGCTCGGTGAGGCAGAGTTAAAAAAGATTCTGGAAGTTAATGATAGCCTGGCCAAACAGGCTCTCCGGGTTCTGGGTTGTGCCTACCGGGTAATGCCTTCTTTGCCTGATAAGATGGACGCTTCTTCCATAGAAAAAGACCTGGTTTTTACCGGCCTGGTGGCCATGATTGACCCCCCGCGGAGTGAAGCCATTGAAGCCATGGGGAAATGCCTCCAGGCAGGAATCAAGCCGGTGATGATCACCGGTGATCATAAAATTACGGCTTTAGCTATCGCCTCAGAGATGGGTATGCTTCAGCCAGGCTCGGAAGCGCTGAGCGGCGAAGAGCTGAACAGCCTGAGCCAGGAGGAACTGGAAAAACGGGTAGAAAAAATTCAAGTTTATGCCCGCGTTTCCCCTGAGCATAAGTTGAGAATAGTCAGGGCCTGGAAGAAAAAGGGAGAAGTGGTGGCCATGACCGGCGACGGAGTGAACGATGCCCCGGCCGTTAAAGAAGCAGATATCGGGGTGGCCATGGGTATCACCGGAACTGATGTGACCAAAGAAGTCTCTGATATGGTTATTACCGATGATAACTTTGCCTCGATTGTGGCGGCGGTCGAAGAAGGCCGGGCTATTTATGACAATATCAAAAAGTTTGTTCATTACCTTCTGTCCTGCAATTTGGGCGAAATTATGGTTATGTTTGTGGCTTCTTTGGTGGGCTGGCCGGTGCCACTTTTACCAATTCAGATCCTCTGGGTCAACCTGGTTACCGATAGCCTGCCGGCTCTCGGACTGGGTTTTGATCCTCCCGATAAGGACATTATGAAACGTGTGCCCGGGAAGCCTAACGAGCCGATTATAGATAGAAATAGAGGCAGCTTGATGGCTGTCCAGGGCTTATTTATAGCGTTGTGTTCTCTGGTTGCCTTCACTTATGTTCTTTTTGTCGAAAAAGAAGGACTGGGCCGGGCCAGAACAGCGGCTTTTATCGTTCTGGCTGTCGCCCAGCTTTTCCAGGCCTTGAATTCCCGTCACCAGATGAAATCAATTTTTGAACTGGGCTTTTTTACCAATCTGAAACTGATTTATGCTTTACTCCTTTCTCTTTTCCTTCAGCTCTCGGTTGTTTATCTCCCGTTTATGCAAAAGATTTTTAAGACTGAAAATCTGACCTTATTTGATTGGGTACTGGTTATTGTTTTATCTTCCTTGCCGCTCTGGACAATGGAGCTGGTCAAGCTGCTCAACAAAAAATTTAAGATATACGAAATATACTGAAAGCCAGAAAACAGCACAAAGCAGTTTAAACAGCTGGCTGAAGCCCGGCCGGGACTTTGACTTGTTTTAAAAATTGTGGGTCTGATTTCAGCCGCGGTTATTCCCTGCCGAGTTTATTTCATCCGCCTGATACGAACTTCTATTTCCGGCGTATCTTTCAAGAGAGTAACTAACCTCGCGGTATTGGTATCGCCATAATGGTAAGGGTAAAGAATGGCCGGCTTTATCCATTTAGCGGCTTCGGCCACCATCTCCGGGGTCATGGTATAAGGCAGGTTCATAGGTAAAAAAGCAATATCAATGTTTTTGAGGTTTTTCATCTCAGGAATATTTTCAGTATCACCAGCCACATAAACTTTTTTATCGCCAAAGGTTAGGACATAACCATTGCCAGCTCCCCGCGGATGAAAAGGCTGGCCATCAGGCCTCCTATGAATCAGATTGTAAGCTGGCACAGCTTCAACCTCCAGACCGGGAAGATTCAGGCGATCGCCATTTTTCATGACTTTCAAGCCGGAAACCATAGACTGGCAGCTGGCCGGACCGGCGATCACGGTCGAATCCTTTTTCAGGATTTTCAGGGCTTCCTGGTCGAAATGGTCATAATGATCATGGGTAATCAGAATCAAGTCGGCCTGGGGCAGCTGCTGATAATTGCCTTCGCTGGTCACCGGGTCACAGTGGATAACTTTACCTCCAAAAGTCAGGATCAAGCTGGAATGACCGATAAAAGTAATTTTTAGATCGCCGCCTGAAGTCTTGATTAGATCCTCTTCCAGTTTTTGGCCATAAGCCAGCAGTGGTATCAAACCCAAAAGCAAACTCAGGATTAAAACAGCTAACCTGTCCATCTTCCTCCTCCTTTTAAAATATTTTAGCACATAGAAAATGATTAAAAAAGATTTTATTCTCTGGAAGAATTACTTATAATGTCAGCCAGAACGGCTATGAATCGGCCTGGGGCTAATTTTGAGCTTCAGGAATCAGGTTCTGGATGCGAAAATGAAGCTAAAAAGGTTTTTCTGGCGAAGCCTTCTGTCCTTCTGGACTATTCCTTTAATCATTCTGGTGGCGGTAGCCCTGGTTACCATCAGGGAGGAAAGGACAGTTGAGGTAAAAAAGGAGATGGCTGAACTTCAGGATCTGGCGCTGGGCTTGACCGCCGAAATTCGAACTTATCCAGAGCTGAATAATAAAGACTTAGGCAAGCTTCTGGTAACTCAAGCCAGGCTGCTCAGGATCAGAATCACCCTGATTGAAGCCACTGGCCAAGTGGCTTTCGACAGTGAAAAAGAAGCAGCCGGGCTGGAAAGCCACCGTTACCGGCCTGAGATTTATCAGGCCCTGTCTGGCCAGATTGGCTCCAGCTCACGTTACAGCGATACCCTGAAAAAGATGATGTTCTACGTGGCTGTCCCGGTCAGGCGAGATTCACAGATTATTGGCGCCTGCCGCGTCAGCCGTGACCTTGACCTGGCAACCATGGCCTACCGGTCAGTTCTTAAGTATTTTCTGTTGGTTTTCGGCCTGGCTTTAATCCTGAGCTGGGTTTTGATCTATTTATATTTAAAAAAATTATTTAAGCCCTTAACCGAATTGTTATCAATTATCAACCAGGCTGAAACCTCAGAAGAAGGGGTGGTGGTCAGAGCTTCCCTTCTTAAAAAACTGGGTGAGCTGGCTGGCGGGGTCAGTCAGCTGATTTCCCAGAAAGAAGAATTGGCTTCTCATCTTCGTGAGGAGCAGGAAATTCTGGCCGGATTGTTTGAGGAGACTGGCGAGGGCTGGCTGCTTCTTGATAACGAGGGGAAAATTATTCTGGCCAATGAGACTCTTAAAAAGATGTTTCCGGATCTGGACCTTAAGCAGGAGTTCTACTGGCAGGCATTCCTCTGGCCCGAGTTGAATATCCTTATTGAGCAGGTAAAAGGGAAATTGAAACCGGTCAGCAGTCAGATAGAAAGAAAAGGGCGTTTCTTTTCCTGCTCGGTGAGCTGGCTCAGAGCCAGGCAGCATTTCTTACTCAGATTTGCCGAGATAACCGACAGGGTTGATCTGGCCAGAAAGAAACAGGAATTCCAGGCCAACCTGATCCATGAACTTAAAACACCGCTGACGGCCGTCAGTGGATTTATTGAAGCCCTGGAAGAAGAAAATCTAAGTCCCGAAGGGAAAAGTTATCTGGCTATTATAAAAAGAAATACCGGCCGTCTAAACCGGCTGATTGAAGATTTGGCCCGGTTATCAGAGCTGGAGGAAGTCGGCGAAAAGCTGGAAAAGGAACGGGTCAATCTGGCCGAAATAGTTCAATCAGTGGTGAAAATATATGGCCCTCAGGCCGCCAAAAAAGGCCTGACTCTCAAGGTTAACCAGGAACCGCTGGCGACTATTGAAGCCGACCCCTTTTTACTGGAACAATTGGTTATAAATCTGGTTGATAACGCTATTCGCTACACCGAACAGGGCGGGATAACCATAAGTCTGCAGAATAAAAATCAAGGAGTAGAGATGGAAGTGGCTGATACCGGTCTGGGCCTGGCCGAAGAGCAGCTACCCAGGATTTTTGAAAGATTTTATGTTGTTGATAAATCGCGTTCAAGAAAAACCGGTGGAACCGGTCTCGGGCTGGCCATAGTCAAGCACATCATCCTTCTCCACCAGGGCAAGATAAGCGTGAGAAGTGCCCCGGGAGAAGGGACGGCCTTTACTGTCTGGTTGCCAGAAAAGCAGCCAGAATAGCCTCGGCCGGAAAAATCGGATATAATTTTATTCAGTCGTGGCGAGGAGAAAAGGCTTATGGCTGAACTGGAAATTAAAGGCAAAAATCTCAAGCTGAATGAAGATGGATTTCTAACCAATCCTGAGGTCTGGGATAAAGAAATAGCGGAAGAACTGGCTAAAGTGACCGAAGGCATTCAGGCTATGACCGAAGAGCACTGGCGAATTGTCAATTATATTCGCGATTATTATCTGCAGAAAGGCCAGGCCCCAATGGTCCGGAAAATGGTAAATGAAACCGGGATTAACCTGAAACATATTTATCAGCTTTTTCCCTCAGGACCGGCCAAAGGTGCCTGTAAGGTGGCTGGCTTACCCAAACCTGACGGCTGTGTGTAAGTTCTGAGGACTTGGTTTCTTGATCTCACTGCTGGTATTTTCCGGTTTTATCTTTTGAAAGCGGCAATCTCTTTAACTGCTTGAATAGCCGATTTGATCTCGTCTTCGGTATTAAATGGCCCGACCCCAAATCTGACCGAGCCTTTGATTTTATCCGTGCCCAGCTGTTCATGGACCAGCGGAGCGCAATGCAAGCCCGTCCGGCAGGCAATATTATAATCAACATCCAGCATAATGCCGGTATCTTGAGCTTCCAGACCGTTGACATTGAAGGAGATAACCCCAATGTGCCGGTCGAGATGATCCTGGCAGTAAAGAGTTACTCCCTCCAGGCCCTTCAGGCCTTCAACCAGCATTCGGGTCAGCTTCATTTCCTGCTCATGGATATTGTCTAAGCCCCGGGCTAAAACCCATTTAAGACCAGCATTCAGGCCAGCTATTCCTAAGAGATTGCCCGTCCCGTATTCCAGCCGCCAGGGATATTCTTCGAGATGGGTTCTCTGAGCCGAACGGACGCCGGTTCCGCCAGCCCTGGTGATCCTGATATTGGCTTCGGGACCGACATACAAGCCGCCAATGCCCGTTGGGCCGAGGAGAGATTTGTGACCGGTAAAGGCCACCACATCTATATTCATCTCTTTCATATTAATGGGAATTTTCCCGGCTGATTGAGAAGCATCAATAAGGAAAGTGACTCCTTTTTCCCGGCAGAGGTGGCCGATTTCCTTCACCGGCTGGATGGTGCCGATAACGTTGGATGCCTGATTGACCACCACCAGCCTGGTATTCTTTTTTATTTTCTTTTTGATGTCATCGGGATCAATGAAACCCTGACTATCAAAAGGAACATAATCCACTTCCACTCCCGCCAGGGACAAATGATAGAGAGGTCTGAGGACGGAATTATGCTCGAGAGTGGTGGTAATAGCGTGATCTCCGGGCTGGAGCAGGCCGAAAATAGCCAGGTTAAGACCGTCGGTTGAATTATAGCCAAAACACAGCCGGTTGGGATCAGACCCGCCGAAAAAATCTGTCAGCAGTTTTCTTGTTTCCTCCACCATTTGTCCGGCTTCAAGACAGAGATCATAGCCGGAGCGCCCTGGGTTGACACCAAAGTGCCGGTAAAAATAATCCATAAACTGGTAAACTTCTTCAGGCTTGGGGAAAGACGTTGCTCCATTATCAAGGTAGATTAGACTCATCTTAAAAACCTCCGGTTAAATTTTAAATCCAGGAAATGAACAGAACAAAAGGCCTGAAAAAACTGCTGAACTTACAATTTGTAGCCATGACCAAAAGTCAAAGGATTATGTTATTAAAAAGGCGGTTGTTTGGCAATTGAAAAAAATTGAAAAAAATTGATAGGCTCGAAATAAGTCCGGGGCGAGGTCAGCCAGAAGGGAGGATAAGATTAGCTGAAAAAATATTTTTTAACAAAGGTATTGAAATTTAGCTGAATGGTGCTAATATTTATGGCTAAAATGAAATGAAATACTATATGTCCCTTGGCAGCAATCTGGGCGACCGTGCCCGCCATTTAAAACAGGCTCGCCTTTGGCTGGAAAAGGCCGGGGCCAGAATTTTGAAACAGTCTTCAGTCTATGAAACAGAGCCGGTAGATTATCGGCAGCAGCCCTGGTTTTATAATCAGGTTCTGGAAATTGAAATCGGCTGTAATCCTATCTCTCTTCTTGATTTGGTTAAGGATATTGAGCAGAGAATGAAACGCCGGCCGGCTTTTGATAAGGGGCCAAGAGTAATTGACATTGATATTCTGCTGGCCGAAAAGACAGTGGTTCAAACTCAGAAGCTGATGATTCCTCATCCCAGAATGAGCTTTAGAAATTTTGTGATGATTCCTCTGAACGAAATTGCTCCTGACCTGGTTCATCCTCTTCTCCATGAACCGGTGGCTGAACTGGTCCGGTCCACGGGTGACAGCTCGGCCGTTAGAAAAATAGAAGAGGCGCCTCAGCAACTGGCAGTCTGACGGTTAACTCTATTTTCTAATTTCCAGAATAATTCCCGCTTTGGTTAATTCAACCTGCTATCTATTCCGGCCCGAATCTATCTGGCCACGGCTCTTCAACCCTTCTGTCCTGAGTCATTCTTAACTGAACCATAAAAAATCGAATTAAAAAGAAGCTTAAAGGTCCCCCGGGGCTGAGCCCGGTATTGGACTGGAAAGCCCAGAAGAATTAACCGGCCTTTTTCTACCGGGACCTCGACTACCGCTGCTTTTTGCTGAATTAAATTCTGGCCGTAAATCCAGCCGCTGAGCAGCAAATTATCGCTGCCATACCTGCCTATGACTTTGGGAGCATTTTTATCAGTAAAAGAAGGATAAATATCAAAGGCACAGCTGCCAGCAAAGATTACGGGCTGAGGATTGCTCAGGCCATAAGCAACCGGCTGGGACAGGTCAAATTCAGCCTGAAGAATGGAACCAACGCAATTAAATTCTTCGGCTTTGGCTTTTTCCAGGATATTTCTGAGCGGGGCTTTGAATTCCTGAGTAGCCAGGTTACAGGTGGTATTCATAAAAATCAAGGTTCCTCCCTGGCGGACAAATTCTTTGAGATTGGTAACTCCACTGGCCGCCAATCCGCCGACATAGTCGGGCGGCATGGTGCCTTTGGGGTAGCCATTGATCAGGAGCTCAATTGAGTAATGATCGGGCAGAATAATCGTGTCATAAGAAGCGGCCAGATTGCCGGCTCTGATTTCAGCATCGTGCAGGACCCGGTAGCTGAATTCCTGTTCATCAAGAATGTATCTTGTCCAGCCTTCATCTTCCACCGCCACCCAGGATTGATACAGACCGGTTCTGGGGGCTACGATTTCATAGGTTTCGACGGCCGGAGAAGAAGATAGAGCCTGAATTTTAACTCTTAAGCTGCTGGCCAGCTTTTCCATAAAATCACGGCTGAGCCCGCCGGCTATAATTGTTCCGGCGGGATAGTTCTGGCCATTGTGGTTGAATGTCTTTTTTGCCCATTTTATTTTCCCTTTGGCCCTTAAGATGCGGTTCATAGCAGCAAAAGAAGAGTTTTGACTGTGGTCGAGAAGATAAGCACCACTGCCAGAACCTTCCACTTTAGCTTGAAAGAAATCAAGCTCCTTTACTCTGGTCATTTTAACTTTGAGCGGGGTATTGGCAGTTTTAACCTGCAAATTAAATTGATAAGGAAGAGTCCAGCCCATCATGTCATAGGCTTCCAGCGGGGCTCCTTCAAATTTTTTGGTATCTACCAGCCCCTGCCAGAGGGCCGGATATTTTCTGAGATCTGGATAACGCTGTTCCTCCAGCATGTTTTTGGCAAACAGGCCAAAAGGCTGACTGGACGGGATAAGAAAAGTTCCGCGCGGATAACTCACTCCATCACAAGTGAAATCCTCGTCTGCCCGGTAGATATCTATCCCCAGGAGCATCAGCCGGTTTAAAAGGACGGCCAGATTACCAGGATCGGACTGGCTGACTGGCAATATCCAGCCATAGGGTGGCTCATGCTCGAAACGGTTGATGACGCCGGTGGCCATTTTGTATTTATTAAACAGCAGTTCCTGCCGGTATTTAGCCGTAGTTTCCAGAACAGCCCTGGAGGCGGTCAGACAATAATCAACTGCATCCCGCAAGCGCCACCAGCCTCCCTTCCAGGGGCTGGGATAGAAAGCTGACATGGTCAGGTCCTGATATTCTGGAGGAAAATCGCGGACAGTGTAAAAACGCGGGGTGGCATAACGGTAAAGAGCGGTTTCGGTTAAAATTGAAATTATATTATGGGAATCAACTACCTGAGTGACATAGCCTGGATACCAGGTATCAAAAACAATCCTGGAGATAGCCCCGTCCTTTTCTTCTGAATCGAAAGCTGCTCCCATGGCGGAACCAATCAGGTTCTGCCAGCGGACGATAAGCGGATGGACATTGGGATTGGTTGGTTCGGAGCTCGGCGGCAGCCAGATTCTGGCCGGGAAAGGAGCTGTCTGATGATGGTTATAAAGAACAACCGGGTACCAATCCTGATTGACCAGGCGGGAGATGTTCTGCGTTTCTTTTAAATTGGCTACATAGGAGTCGCGGTTATTATCATGGCCGCCGTAATAGTGATATAGATAGGGAAGGGGAGAAACCTCAAAAGGAGTTCCCAGGTTTTTCTGGTACCAGTCAGCCACCATATTCATCCCATCGGGATTAGCAAAAACCAGTAAACAGATGACTTCGTTTAGAATGTTTTTGGTCCGTTCATCTTCACCAGAAACCAGATCATAAGCTAACTGAACCAGATGCTGGGCCGGGGCGCATTCAGTGGCATGAAGGCCGCCGTCAATATAGACAATAGCCCGGCCCGAAGCCGCCAGGCGCCAGGCTTCCTGGGGAGAGGTTGCCTGTCCCAGCGACAGTCTTTTGATGATGTCTTTATACTCCCCTAATCTGGCCAGGTTGTCTGGCGAGGAAATAATGGCATAATACATTGGCAGGCCAAGAGTCGTCTGGCCCATCTGTTCTAACTTGATCCGGTTGGAGACCGAGGCCAGTTGCTTTAAATAATCCGTAGCTTGCTGATAATTGATCAGGTGATAATCAGCTCCGGCTTTAAAGCCCAGAATGTCTTCTGGCGCCGGAATAACTCCGGCGGTCAGCCAGGCTGGCAGGCCAGGGCCAAGAAGGGTTAAAGCTGACAGGATCAGCAGTGAACAGAACTTTTTCATTTTATTTCTCCAGGCTTAAATTAGTCAAAAGCATTTTCGAAATGTTCAATTTCCAGCTGGCCGCCAGGACCAAAAAATATAGTGACCACGTCAAAACGGCAATCAACGTTGTTCAGATTATTAAGATAAAGATAGCCTTCAGCCGCCCGCCGGAGATGATATTTTTTCCTGGGGGTCAGGGCTTCTTCCGGCCAGCCAAAATCGGCTGAACTTCTGGTCTTAACTTCAACAAAAACCAGATAATCACCATCGCGGGCAATCAGGTCTATTTCGGTATGATGAAAATGAAACTGCCGCTCCAGGATTTGGTAACCCTTTTTTTCCAGAAAGCTGGCCGCCACTTCCTCGCCCCAGCGGCCAAAAGGCAGCGAATCTATTTGATTTTTTTCCACCTGACGCCTTCTTTAGTATCTTCCAGAACGATGCCTTGTTGCAGAAGTTCCTGACGGATAGAGTCAGCTAAGGCAAAATTCTTCTCCCGCCGGGCCTGCTCCCGTTGTTCTATTTTGGTCAGCATCCCGGCCGGCAACTCTTCTTCCGATTTTTCGGGCAGGACCGCTAAGACTTTGTCCATTTCATAGATAGCGCTCAAAACCTGGCCAGCTGCCTGGCGGCTGAGCTCGTTTTTAGCCAGTCTGGAATTGGTTTCCCGGATAAGTTCAAAAAGAGCAGCCAGGGCAGCCGAGATATTGAGATCATCGGCCAGGCTGTCCTTAAAGTCAGTCAAAGCGGCAGCAGCTAAAGAGCCTGACTCTGGCTGGCTGGCTTCGGTCAAGGGCTGGTGTTCCAGCTCATAGACGAAATCAAGAATTCTCTGCCGGGAAGCTTTGGCCTGGTCGAGACTGTCGAAGGTAAAATTCAGCATCTTGCGGTAGTGAGTGGACAACAAAAAGAAGCGCAGATCAACCGGATTAATATTCCTGGCCAGCAGGTCGCGCAGGGTATAGAAGTTTCCCTTTGATTTAGACATTTTTTCTCCGTTGACAACCAGGTGATGGCAGTGAAGCCAGTAGTTGACAAATTTCTGGCCGTAATAAGCTTCTGACTGGGCAATTTCATTTTCATGGTGAGGAAAAATGTTGTCAATTCCGCCGCAGTGAATATCGAAGGTCGGTCCAAGGTAACGGGTGCTCATAGCCGAGCATTCGAGATGCCAGCCGGGACGGCCGGCTCCAAATTCTGTTTCCCAGGAAGGCTCACCTGGCCTGGCCTTTTTCCAGAGAACAAAATCGTAGACGCTTTCCTTTTCATATTCATCCGATTCTACCCGGACGCCGGCTTTCAATTCATCCTTATTTATTTTTGATAATTTCCCGTAGCCGGGGAATTTAGCCAGGCTGAAATAAACCGAGCCGTCTCTGGGGTAGGCATAGCCTTTGGCCAGCAGGCCTTTAACCATTTTGACCATGTCCTCAATATGTTCGGTCGCCCGGGGGTAATAGTCAGCGGGCAGGATTCTTAAGACCTTGATATCCTCAAAGAAGGCCTCAATATATTTTCTGGTATAGTCCTGAAGAGAGAGGCCCAGGGCCTTAGCTCCCTTGATGGTTTTATCATCAATATCGGTAATATTCATGACATGAGTTAGCTTAAAGCCGGAGAGCAGCAAAAACCTCTTCAGTAAATCTTCGAAGATATAAGCCCGGTAATTACCGATGTGGGGATAATCATAAACAGTCGGACCGCAGGTATAAAGGCCAACCTGGCCGGCCCGGACCGGCTGGAATTCCTCAACTCTTCCAGACAGAGTATTATAAAAGCGAATCATGATGTTTATTATCGGCAAAGTGATAAATAGCGTCAATAGAAAGATTCAGCTGGTGCCTGATTAAAAGACGAAATCGTTTGACCTCTTTTCTCATTATATGACATAATATTAACTAAAACCCCAGAATAATATCTTTTAAAGGTCATTATAAAAAGAAAGGACTAATCTAATGAAAAACAACATTGGTATCAGGCGGGAGGATATCAGCCGCTATGAGAGGCGGGTACCCTTAATTCCGGCTCATATTAAGGAGTTAATCAGGCAGCATGATTTAAACTTTTATGTCCAGCCGTCAGCCATCAGAGTTTTCCCTGATAGCGAGTACCTGGCGGCCGGAGCTTTGGTTCAGGAGGATATCTGCCCGAGCCAGGTGGTCCTGGCTATTAAGGAAATTCCCATCGGCAAACTGGAGCCAGGCAAAGCCTATATCTTTTTTTCCCATACGATCAAAGGCCAGGCTCACAATATGCCCATGTTAAAAAAGATTCTCGAACTGGGCGCGACCCTTATTGACTATGAGAAGATGACTGATGACCAGGGCCGGAGAGTTTTGTTCTTTGGCAACTATGCCGGTCAGGCCGGTTTGGTTGATTCGCTCTGGGCCTACGGGCAAAGGATGAAGACGCTGGGAGTCAGGACTCCCTTTCTTAAGCTCAGGCAGGCCATTAATTACATCAACCTGACTGAACTCAAAGAGGATGTCAGGAACATAGGCAAGGAAATAGAAACTCAAGGCTTGCCGGCCGAGATCGGCCCTTTTATTACCGGTTTCTTTGGTTATGGTCATGTCTCCGAAGGGGCTCAGGAGATATATGATTTGCTGCCGGCGGCTGAAATCAGCCCCTCTGAACTGGCTGAAACAGTCGAGAAGGGATATTTCTCGCTTCACCGGGTCTATAAGGTCGTTTTTAAAGAAGAGGATATGGTCAGGCCAGCTGGCCATTTCTCTTTTGATCTAAATGATTATTATCACCAGCCAGAAAAGTATTATCCGGTGACTGACAATTATCTGCCCTATCTCAGCGTTCTGATTAATGCGATTTTCTGGACGCCCAGATATCCTAAATTTGTCACCAGAAAAGTTTTGGAAAATCTATATAGCGGCCAGGCTCAACCCAGGCTGCAAGTGATCGGTGATATCACCTGTGATATCAATGGTTCACTGGAATGTACCGTCAGGGCAACTGATTCAGAGCAGCCAGTCTATGTTTTTGATCCGGTTAGCGGCCAGACACTTGACGGCTTGGAAGGACGGGGGCCGGTAGTAATGGCTGTCTACAATTTGCCGGCCGAATTGCCGCTGGAGTCTTCAACTTATTTCAGTCAGCAGCTAAAAAACTATATCCCCGGTCTGGCCCGGGCTGACTTTAATCAGACTTTCGAGCAAATCGAGCTTGACCCGGTGGTCAGAAGAGCGGTCATTGCCTACCGGGGTGAATTAACTCCTGGTTATCAATACTTGAATGAATATTTAAAAGACCTAAAATCATAAAATAGCTGAAAAGACTAAAAGGAAAGGAATAAAGGTAATCACATGAAAAAAGTTGGTGTGCTTGGGGCTGGCCTGGTAGCCGGGCCGCTGGTCGAGTATTTACTTAATCTGGGAGAGGTGGAAGTCAAGGTAGCCGATCTTGATGAGTCCAGAGCCAGACAACTGGTAGGACAGCATCCCACGGGCCAGGCCTTCCGCCTTGACCTCAAGGATAAAGAGAAGGTCAAAGAGCTTCTGGCCGATGTTGAGGTGGTAGCCAGCATGGTACCCTATACCTTTCATCCCTATGTGGCCGGGATCTGTCTTGAACTGGGTAAGCATCTGGTTACAGCCAGCTATGTCAGCCAGGAGATGAGAAATTTAGACGGGCCAGCCAGGTCAAAAGGGCTGGTTTTTCTGAATGAATGCGGCCTTGATCCTGGTATTGATCATATGGAGGCTATGCATTGTCTGGATAGGGCCAGGGCGGATGGTGCCCAGGTTCCGGGCTTTATATCTTATTGCGGCGGCCTGCCGGCTCCCGAGGCTAACAATAATCCATTCGGCTACAAGTTTTCCTGGAGCCCGAGAGGTGTTTTGTTGGCCGGCCGGAATGAGGCCCGGTATTTAAAAGATGGCCAGGAAGTCGTCATCCCCCCTGATGATCTCTTTGAACATTTTGAACTGGTGGAGATTCCAGGTCTGGGTAAGTTTGAAGCTTATCCCAACCGGAACTCGGTTATTTACCGTGAAATCTATAATTTGCCTGAAGTCAGGACGATTTTGAGGGGAACGCTCCGTTATCCAGGCTGGTGCTTCAAGTTAAAAAAGATTGGCGAACTCGGCCTGCTGGATATAAATGACAGGGAATGGACCGCTAAAACTTATGCTGGCTGGCTGCAGGAGTGGCTGGGCCTTAAAGATGATCAAAATTTAAAAGAAGCCGTAGCCAGGCACCTTGGACTTGAGCCGGATTCAGAGACGATCAAGGCTTTCGACTGGCTGGGTTTATTCAGTTCCCGCCCGCTGCCTGCTCAAAAAAGTTCACCTCTTGATTTGCTGACCGCCATTATGTGGGACCAAATGCAGTATGGCCAAGATGAACGGGATATGAATATCCTGCAGCATGAGCTATTAATCAAATACCAGACGGGGCGGCAGGAAAAATTAGTCTCAACCCTGATTGATTTTGGCCTGCCTGGTGGGCATAGCTCGATGTCCAGGCTGGTTGGCTGGCCGGTGGCTATCGCGGTTAAACTGATCCTTCAAAATAAAATAAAGAGCCGGGGAGTTCTGATTCCAACCAGCTCTGAAATCTACGAACCAGTTCTGACTGAGTTAAAAGCTCTGGGCATTGAGTTCAAAGAAGAAAAATATCTGGTTTGAATCAATTTAAAAACTGGAGGGCAAAAATGAAGAGGCAACCGTATGTAGCCGGCTATTTTTATCCTGACGAGCCCGGTTTGCTCAGAAAAACCATAGAATCTTTTCTGCCTCTTAGAATCAATAAAGCCAGAGCTTATGGGGCCATCTCGCCTCATGCCGGCTATGAATATTCCGGTCCGGTAGCAGCGGCTGTCTATTCCTCAGTGGCTGTTCCGGCTGACGTAGTTATTCTCGGGCCGGCCCATCATCCTATCGAGTCGGTCCTGGCTCTGGATGATAGTGACAGCTGGCAGACTCCGCTGGGTGAGGTTCCAATTAATCCAACTTTGACCCAGCTGATTTTAGCCGAGGGCGAAAGTGTTTCCAGGGATAGGGAAGCTCACCGGAAAGAACATTCGATTGAGGTCCAGATTCCGTTCCTTCAGTATTTTCAGCCTGATTTATCCATTATTCCAATCCTGGTTTCCTATGAAGCCGATTATGAAAAACTGGAAGGCCTGGGGCAGGCTCTGGCCAGAGCTATAAATAGCTATGGGCAAGATGTTCTGCTCGTAGCCAGTACAGACATGAGCCATTATATAAGTCAGGAGATGGCCGAAAAGCTTGATTATAAAGCTATTTCTTTTATTCAAAAGCTTGATCCGCGGGGGCTCTTCCACCTGGTTACTTCCTATGGCCTTACGATGTGCGGTTTCCAGCCGACGGCGGCGGTCATGGTGGCCGCTCAGGCCTTAGGGGCTAAGGAGGGACAGCTGGTTAAATACCAGACCTCGGGTGAACGGACTGGCGACTACCAACAAGTTGTGGGCTATGCCGGTTTACTGCTCAAGTAGAAACACCCCTGGTTCGAGTCCCGGCCGGATTGACAAAAACTGCCTTTTGGGGTAATAAAATAGTTGGTAATTGCCATGTCCTATAAAAGGCTGGAAAACAAAGAGAAAATAGTTCTTAACCTGAGCATTGAACTCTATCTCCAGACAGGTAAAGCCATCAGCTCAGCTTGCTTAGCCCGGAGAATGGATAATGTTATCTCTTCAGCTACTATTCGCAATATCCTGGCCGAGCTGGAGAAAGAGGGCTACCTCTATCAGCCTCACACCTCAGCCGGAAGAATTCCCACCGATAAGGGCCTCAGGTTCTATGTCAATAATATCCTGGATGACACGCATCATGACTGGCAACCAGCGGTCAAAATCGGTTCTGATGATTTATTGGTCAATTCTGGCGAACTCGACCGGTTGCTGCTTCAGGTCAGTCAGATCCTGGCCAGCAACTCGGATAATCTGGCTTTTGTCCTTTCTCCTCATATTTCTCAGATAAATTTTAACCAGGTTAAGTTAATCAAGCTTAAAGATAATAAAGTCATGATCGTCCTCTTCTCAACCTTTAATCTGGTTCAAACCGAAATATTCGCGACTAAAATCCTTTTCAGTCAGACCGAACTTGATCAGGCTGCCCAGTATATTAACCAGAACTTCAGGGGTAAGAATCTGTCCTTTGTCCGCGATTATCTTTTCCGGGAATTACCCAAACTCAAATTAAAATATGAAGATTTGATCGAAAAACTGATCCCCTTGTTAGGCAGTTATCTGTCTGCAGAAGAAGAAGAGAACAGAATATTTTTGCAGGGGACAGCCAGATTACTGGATAAAGCCGAATTATTTGATTTTCAAAAACTCAAATCTCTTTTCCAGAATTTAGAAGAAAAGGCTAATTTAGCCAGGTTGCTGTCAGATTTGATCAGCCTGGAAAGAGTCAGAGTTGTTCTCGGCTCAGAGCTAAAGATGCCGGAAATTGCCGATTGCTGTCTGATCCTGTCGCATTATGGAGACAGGCGCCAGGTTCTTGGTTCCTTAGGCATTATCGGGCCAAAAAGGCTGCCCTATGAAAGAATAATCCCCTTGGTTGACCAGGTGGCCAGGCATTTGACCAGCACGATTTCCAGTCTGGAAAGTGGGGTAGGGCGATGAGTGACAAAAAGGTTGAGATAAAAATCAAAACTGATAGTAGTCAGCCGGAAGGCAAAAGTGAGGAGCTCAAAGAGGCAGGCGGCGATAAGGTAGATTCCAGCCAGAACAACTTAAAGGATAAAAAGTCCGGTCAGGAAGAAATAGAATATCTGGAGGTTAAGACCGGGGAGCAGGCTGTCGGGCAAGAATCAGAGCCAGCCGCGGCCTCCGAACTGGAAGAAACAGTTAGAGACCAGGATGAGATTATCGCCAGATTAGAAAGCGAGCTGGAAGCTAAGGACCGGGAAATCTCGGAGCTCAAAGCCCAGGCCGAAAAACTAAAGGATAAATTTTTGAGGGTCCTGGCCGATATGGACAATTTGCGCAAGCGGACCGCCCGGGAAAAAGAAGAATTCAGGCAATACGCCCTGGCTGATATCTTTAAAGATCTTTTGCCCATCATAGATAACTTTGAACGGGCCTTAAAAATCGCTGAAGAAACCGATGGCAAGACTTTTAAGGAAGGAATCGACCTGATCTACCGGATGCTCCTTAACTACCTGGCCCGGCACGGAGTTAAGCCGATTGAACTGCAGGATAACCGGTTTGACCCTTCTCTTCATCAGGCTCTGGCTTCAGAAGAATCTGAAGAGGTAAATGAACCCCAGATCAAGGAAGAGTTGCAAAAAGGCTATTTGATTCACGATAGATTACTGCGTCCAACGATGGTTAAAGTCCTGGTGCCTAAAAAGAACTGAGCATGGCTGAATTAATTGGAATAGACCTGGGAACCACTTATTCCTGTGTTGCTTATCTCAACGGCGACCGGCCGGAGATTATCCCCAACCTGGAAGGGAATAATACGACTCCCTCGGTGGTTTCATTTACGGCCAGCGGAGAAAGGTTAGTCGGGCTGCCAGCCCTGAGGCAGGCTGTAACTAATCCCCAAAATACTGTTTATTCGGTCAAAAGGCTGATCGGCAAAAAATTCAATTCTCCTGAGATGGAATTGATCAGGCAAAAATTACCCTATAAAATGTCAGAAGCGGCCAATGGCGATATTTTAATTGAGGCTGGCGGCCGGCTCTATACTCCGCAGGAAATTTCCTCTTACCTTATTGGTTATTTGAAAGGTTGTGCCGAAGCTTTTTTAGGGACGGAAGTCAAGCAAGCGGTGATCACTGTCCCAGCTTACTTTAATGACCATCAGCGGCAGGCGACTAAGGATGCGGCTGCCATCTGTGGGCTTGAGGTCATCAGGATAATAAACGAGCCGACGGCGGCCAGCCTGGCCTACGGGCTGGATAGCCGGAAAAATGGCTTGCTGGCTGTCTATGACCTGGGAGGCGGAACCTTTGACATTACCATCCTGGAAATAAATGACGGGGTCTTTCATGTCCTGTCAACCAGCGGTGATACTTTTCTTGGTGGAGATGATTTTGATAATTGCCTGATAAACTCCTTGCTGGAAGAATTCTGGCAGGAAAACCAGGTTGATCTGGCTCAGGATAAGTTTGCTCTTCAGCGCCTCAAAGAGGCCGCCGAAAAGGCCAAGCGCGAACTGTCTTTTACCACCGAGACGGAAATTAATTTGCCTTTTATCACTTCAATTGACCAGGGTTCTTTACATATCAAAAAAAAGATTAGCCGGAGTTATCTGGAAAGGCTGAGCGGGAATCTGGTGGATAAGACTCTGGCTATCAGCCAGCAAGCCTTGGCCGAGGCTAAGATTGAGCCAGCCCGGATTGATGAAGTTATCCTGGTTGGCGGCCAGACCAGAATGCCTCTGGTTAAACAAAAGGTGACAGAATTTTTCGGGCGGGCACCGGCGGCCAGAATCAATCCGGATGAAATTGTGGCTATGGGAGCAGCCATCCAGGCTAAAATAATAAAAGGCAGCCTCAACAATCTGGTGCTACTGCTCGACGTTACCCCATTTTCCCTGGGTCTGGAAACTGAAAATGGCGGCTTTGAAAAAATAATAGAAAAGAATACGACTATTCCGGCCAGAAAGACGATGTCTTTTACCACCGTTGAAAATAATCAGCGGCGGGTAAAAATTCATGTCCTTCAAGGTGAAAGTCTCAGGGCTCAAGACAATAAATCCCTGGCTACTTTTGATCTGGTCGGGATTGATCCTGCTCCCGCCGGAGTGCCTCAAATTGATGTAACTTTTGAGATCGATGCTGACGGCCTGTTAAAAGTCACAGCCCGTGACATCAGCACTGGTTGCGAGCAAAAAGTGGTGGTCAAACCAGCAGCCGGCCTGCTGCCAGAACAGTTACAAGAGATTATTGACAGGCGGAAGAAGGAGGTAACCGAGACTGATGATAAACAGGGACTATTATGAAATTCTGGGAATATCGAGGAGCGCCAGCCCTGAAGAGATAAAGAAAGCTTATCGTCAGGCTGCCTTAAAATATCATCCTGACCGGAATCCCGGCAACAAGGAATCTGAAGAAAAATTCAAGGAAGCGGCCGAGGCTTATAGTGTTTTAATTGACCCGGAAAAACGGGTTATTTATGATCGTTATGGCCATCAGGGGTTGCAGGGCCAGGGCTATCAGGGCTTTGGCGGTTTCGATTCGACTATTTTTGAAGATTTCGGGGATATTCTTGGCAATTTTTTTGGTTTTAATTTTTCCGAATTCTTTGGCGGTCAAGCTCAGAGCGGGACGAGAGTCCAGCCCGGCCGGGATCTGGCCCTTGAGGTCAGAATTAACCTCGAAGAAGCAGCAATCGGGGTGGAAAAGGAATTCAGTCTCAACCGGCCAGAACAGTGTCCGGTTTGCCATGGCTCAGGGTTAAAACCCGGGACCAGAAAAACAGTTTGTTCGGCCTGTCAGGGACGGGGTCAGCTTCGTTATCAGCAGGGTTTTTTTACGGTCAGCAGAACCTGTCCCCATTGCCATGGCCAGGGAGAAGTCATCTCTACTCCCTGTGAGGAGTGTAAGGGCAGTGGCCTGGTTAAGCAGAAAAAAAAATTAAAAATTAAAATTCCGGCTGGAATTGAAGATGGAACCAGCCTGAGAATCACCGGGGAAGGCGAAGCCGGCAGACAGGGCCAGCCCCGAGGTGACCTTTATATCCAGGTCAGGGTCGCTCGTCATCCCTTTTTTGAAAGAAAAGGAAAAGATCTTTATGCTGAGGTTTCCATTAGCCTGACCCAGGCCGCTCTGGGGGCCAGGCTGGCTATCCCTCTTCTTAACGGCGGCCAGGAAGTCTTAAAGATTCCGGCTGGAGTTCAATCAGGAGAGGTTTTTAAAATTAAAAATGCTGGACTGATTGACCTCGGAGACCGGCGTCGTGGAGATCTTTATGTTACGGTCAAGGTGGTAACTCCCGATAAACTTGATAAAGAACAAAAGGCTTTACTGACCAGGCTGGCTGAACTCCGGGGAGAAAATGTTAATGAAATTGACCAGACCTGGTTAGAAAAATATAAAAACCTTGTTGGACGCCGGACCAGTGACCAGTAATCAATTTTTTGTCGACCGGCTGCCGGCTGGAGAAACTAAATTTTTTCTCGACGGAGATGAGCATTTTCATTTAGCCCGGGTAGCCAGAGCCAAGCCGGGGGACAGAATCTGGCTAACTGACGGACGTAAGAAAAGAATGCTGACCGAAGTGGTCAGCCTCGAAGCCGATAAGACCTGGCTTCTGCCGGTCAGACTGGACGAAGAGGACTTGAAAATAGAACTCATTCTGGGTTTAGGACTGACCAGGCCGGCCACCATGGATATGATCGTGGCCAAAGCCACAGAACTGGGTGTAGCTCAAATTTTTCCCCTGATGACCGCCCGGTCCTTCAGGCTTCCGGCTGGCAAACTCCTCGCCAGAAAGTCCCGCTGGGAAAGGATTGCCCGGTCAGCTTTAAAACAATCCAAAGGAGCAATCCTGCCTGTCATCAATGAAACTTCCAGCCTGGAGTCTATTCTCCCTGAGCTTGAGGCTGAACAAAAAATATTTCTCGATGAGAGCAGCCAGACTTATTTTCGTGATATACTCAGGAAAGCGAGGCCGGACTCAGCTATTTTGTTGATCGGGCCAGAAGGCGGCTGGAGCCGGAAGGAAAGGGAAGTGCTGACTGCTGCCAATTATCAAGGCCTTAGCCTTGGCGGGCGGATTTTGAGAACAGAGACAGCAGTAGTTTCTGCCCTGACTCTAATTTCACATTTCTGGAACTGGTAAGATGTTTTTACAGGGACAGAAAGTTGGCAAGTATGAAATTCTCAGGTCACTGGGAAGTGGCGGCTTCGGTTCTGTCTATCTGGCCAGAGACACCTGGCTTGATATTAAAGTAGCCATCAAGGTTCCACACAAGCAATCAACCGAACTTTATAAATTGCTCAAGGAGCCGCGGCTGCAGGCTGCTCTCAATCATCCCAATATCGTCAAGGTTCTGGCGGCTGAAAAAGAGAAAGATGTCTTTTTTATGGTTATGGAATATGTCAAAGGACAGTCCCTGGAAAAGATTCTGGAGAAAGAAAAGATCCTTGACTGTAACCGGGCCATAGATATTATCAAACAGATTTCTTATGGGGTTGAGCATGCCCACCACCATAAGATTATTCACCGGGACCTGCGGCCGTCTAATATTCTTATCTCCGAGGAAGGAACGGTTAAAATCACTGATTTCGGGACATCAGCCTGGTTAAATTCGGCTCAATATGCTTCTACCAGGATAGGCTCTCCGCCTTATATGGCCCCGGAACAATTTATGGGAAAAGCCTCTTATTCTTCCGATATTTATTCAATTGGCTGCATTTTTTATGAAATGATTGTCGGGCGACCGCCAATTTTCGATCCCGACCCGTTTAAGATTCTGGAAAAAGCCCAGGAGGGTAAGATTACACCTCCGCGGCTTAAAAATATGAAAGTTCCGAAGGAAGTTGATAACCTGATCATGAAGTGTTTAGCTCCCCGGGTAGAGGACCGCCTCCAGTCGGCTTCAGAGATAGTCCGAGAGTTATCCAGGCTAAAAGGAAAAGAAGAAAAAGGCAGCGAACTCGATGATATTTTTGCCAGAATAAAGGCCAGGGAACAGAGAAAATCAGATCTGTGCTGGAATTGCCGGCGGCCTTTGCCCTATAAGACTACAGTTTGTCCTTACTGTGGAGAGAAGGTCTGAGCCTTTAAATTGACTTTAAAAACTGGCTGATATAGGATTAAAACAAAATCAGGTTTTAGAGTGATTAAAGCGGAGACAGCCTACGGCCGGGGGATTCGCCCCAGGGGTCTGTCTGTCATGAAGAATGAGCAGAAAGGTTCAGGTTGCTATTCCTGGTCAAATTTAGCGACCTGGCAGAATATGGGGAGGGAAAGATGAATATTGATGATCTTTTAAAAATTGCTATTGAACGCGATGCCTCGGATTTGCATCTTAAAGCCGGCAATCACCCGACTATCAGGGTTCATGGCACCCTGGTTCCACTGGTGGGATTTCCCAAGTTAAGTTCATCTGACACAGAAGAACTGGCCAATCAGATCCTGAATGAGTTTCAAAGAAAAAAATTAAAGGAAGACTTCGACATCGATCTGGCTTATAGCCTGCCGGGCTTTGGACGGTTCAGGGGAAATGTATTTTACCAACGGAACAGTCTGACCATCGCCCTGAGAATAATCCCGCTGGAGGTGAAATCAATCAGGGAACTGCTGTTACCTGAAATTCTGGAAAAAATTGCTTTTTCACCCCGGGGACTGATCCTGGTCACCGGAACAACCGGCAGCGGAAAAACCACCACCCTGGCCGCCATGATTGACTACGTTAACACTTACCGGCGTGAAAATATCATAACCATCGAAGACCCGATTGAATATCTCCACAAGGATAAAAAGAGCATTATCAGTCAAAGGGAAATCGGCATGGACGTCCAGAGTTTTAGCCGCGGTCTAAGAGCCTGCCTGCGTGAAGACCCGGATGTCATTCTGGTCGGTGAAATGAGAGATCTGGAAACCATTGAAACGGCCCTGCTGGCGGCCGAAACCGGCCATCTCGTTCTGAGCACCCTGCATACCCTGGATGCTCCCGAAACCATCAACCGCATTATTTCTACTTTTCCACCGCATCATCAGCGCCAGGTTAGATTACAGCTGGCCAGTGTCATCAGAGCTGTCATCTCCATGCGTCTTGTCCCGCGGATGGATGAACAGGGTCGGGTACCAGCGGTCG
>Ga0208825_1000172_pt1 | contig 65629 bp, 49 predicted proteins | sample AD_UKC113_MetaG_FD_184450 | JGI IMG/M metagenome (GOLD analysis project Ga0208825, IMG submission 184450) | Active sludge microbial communities of municipal wastewater-treating anaerobic digesters from Hong Kong - AD_UKC113_MetaG (SPAdes)... | ecosystem: Engineered > Bioreactor > Anaerobic >...
ATGGCACCTATTTTACCCGCCCTGCCATTACCATCTTGCAAAATGGCGTTTTGATTCAAAATCATGTCGAATTGCGCGGTCCCACGCAATATATCGGAATTCCGGAATATTTTGTCGAAAAGCACGGAGCAGCCGGTATTGTTTTGCAGGATCACGGCAATCCGGTAAGTTTCAGAAACATCTGGATCAGAAAATTATAAAAGCTCATTTTAATAAAATAGAAAATTCTCAAAAATTTCATTGAAATTCAAGCTTATTTTTAGGAGGAAAGTTGTTTTCCTTTAAAAGAATAACTAATTTTAGAGCCGAAAATATCATCAACAACACTAAATGTACCTTGTATCATGAGCAGAAAACTCAAAATGGGAATGGTAGGTGGGGGAATCAAGGCATTTATCGGTGCCGTTCATCGTCATGCTGCCTTAATGGACAACCAGATAGAGCTGGTATGTGGCTGTTTCAGTTCAAACCCCTCCATTTCTAAAGAATCGGGGAAACTTTACCATCTCCCGGATAACCGGATTTACGAAACTTATCAGGAGATGTTCGAAAAAGAAGCGCAACTTCCGGAAGGTGAAAAAATGGATTTTGTTTCGATTGTTACACCTAACTCCGTGCATTTTGGACCGGCTATGATGGCACTGGATAACGGATTTCACGTGGTAATCGACAAACCCATCACATTTACGCTTGAAGAAGCGTTGAAACTAAAGGATAAAGTCGAGGAAACCGGACTTATCCTGGCACTTACCCATACCTATTCGGGATACCCTGCCGTAAAACATGCCAGACAAATGGTAGCAAATGGCGAGCTCGGAAAAATTCGCAAAGTATATGTAGAATATCCACAAGGTTGGCTCGCGAGTGATGTTGAAAATCAAGGTAATATCCAGGCAGCGTGGCGTACCGATCCAAACCGATCGGGAAAAGCAGGGTGCATGGGAGATATAGGTACTCATGCCCATCATTTGGCTGAATACATTACCGGCCTGAAAGTAACCGAGATATGCGCCGAACTTTCTATTTTTGTACCCAACAGAAAACTCGATGACGACGGTGCAGCTCTCTTGCGTTTCGATAACGGGGCTACAGGAGTCTTAATGGCAAGTCAAGTAGCCGCAGGAGAGGAAAACGCCCTCAAGATACGAGTTTACGGCGAAAAGGGAGGCCTTGAGTGGTTGCAACACGATCCAAACTCGCTTATCGTAAAATGGACAGACAAACCCTTGCAGGTACTGCGTGTAGGCACCAGCATGAATAGTTCTGTAACCCTTCATAATAGCCGTACACCCGGAGGTCATCCCGAAGGTTACATCGAAGCTTTTGCCAATATCTACCGAAACTTTGCATTAACGCTAATGTCCAAAATGGAAGGAAAAGAACCCACACCGGAAATGCTGGATTTTCCCGGAGTGGAAGATGGTGTCCGGGGAATGCAATTTATCGAAACTATGGTAAAAGCCGGTTACGACGATACAACCAAATGGGTGAAATTTCCTGATTTACAGTAAAGAAATTATATAGTACAACATTTTAAAATTTTCAATCGATATGTCAAGACCGGTAACATTATATACAGGACAATGGGCTGATCTACCCATCGAAAAAATGTGCGAAAAAGCCAAATCATTCGGTTACGAGGGACTCGAACTCTGCACATGGGGTGATCACATGGAAATTAACAAAGCCGACCAGGCTTATTGCGACGAGAAAAAAGCGCTCCTGAAGAAATATGGACTCGAACTATACACTATATCCACCCATCTGGTTGGGCAATGTGTGTGCGATGCTATCATCGACGAACGTCACAAGGGTATTTTACCCGATTATATCTGGGGTGATGGGAATCCCGAAGGGATTCGACAACGTGCGGCACAGGAAATAATCAAAACTGCCAAAGCAGCCAAAATGCTGGGGATAGATACGGTTGTAGGTTTTACCGGCAGCCCTATCTGGCACATGCTATATTCTTTCCCTGCTATTCCTGACGGCATGATCGAAAAAGGATATAAAGAATTTGCCGAGCGCTGGATCCCTATCCTCGACGAATTTCAAAAACTTGGCGTAAGATTTGCGCTTGAAGTCCACCCCACAGAAATTGCTTTTGATATCCATACCGCACATCTTGCCTTGCAAGCTCTTGATAATCACCCGTCTTTCGGTTTCAATTATGACCCCAGCCATCTCGGATATCAGCACGTCGATTATGTCCGGTTCATTTACGAATTTTCCGACCGCATTTTTCACGTTCACATGAAAGATGTCTATTGGAGCGATGTCCCGATGGGAATCGGCGTTTACGGTGGTCATGCCGATTTTGGTGATAACCGTCGATATTGGAATTTTCGAAGCCTGGGTCATGGAAAAATTAATTTCGAAAACATTATCCGAGCCCTTAATGATATTGGTTATAAAGGCCCATTATCGGTAGAATGGGAAGACAGTGGAATGAACCGCGAGGCAGGGGCTATTGAATCCTATCGTTTCGTAAAAAAAGTTGACTTCGAACCATCGGATGTGGCGTTCGACAAAGCCATGAAAAAGCGTGAGGAGTAAAATCAATTACTAAAAACCGAAAAAATGGACAGAAGATCTTTTATCAAACATTCAGCTTTAGCTACAGCGGGACTGGGGTTAGCTTCATCAATGCCCCGCGCGACGAATTCCTACCGACGAGCCAATGAAAAACTGGTTTGCGGCGTTATCGGCGTAAACGGAATGGGGTTTTCCGATCTTGAGGCATTTTTAAACCAGCCCGATACCGAATGTGCCGCACTCTGTGATGTGGACGAAAATGTACTCAATAAACGCATTGCAGATGTCGAAAAAATTCAAGGGCGCAGACCCAAAGGTTTTAAAGATTTCAGAAAATTACTGGAAGAACCGGGAATAGACGTCATCATTATCGGAACACCCGATCATTGGCACTGCCTGCCTTTTGTTTACGCGCTACAGAAAGGGAAACACATCTATTGCGAAAAACCTTTGGCCAACTACGTCGAAGAAATCAACCTTATGGAACGAGCTGCTCATCGTTATAATGGTGTGGTGCAGGTCGGTCAATGGCAACGAAGCGATAAACACTGGCAAGATGCCGTCGATTTTGTTCATTCGGGAAAACTGGGAAAAATACGTACCGTCCGAACGTGGTCCTATCAGGGATGGATGAAATCTATCCCGGTTGTTCCCGACAGCAATCCTCCGGCAGGTGTTGATTACGACTTTTGGTTGGGCCCCGCACAAAAACGCCCTTTCAACCAAAATCGTTTCCATTTCAATTTCCGCTGGTTTTGGGACTATGCCGGCGGACTGATGACCGATTGGGGAGTCCATATCATCGATTACGGTCTCTTTGGAATGAATGCCAAAGCACCTAAATCGGTAATGGCTATGGGCGGTAAATTTGCCTATCCGGATGATGCCGCCGAAACACCCGATACAATGCAGACCCTTTATGAATTTGACGATTATACGATGCTGTGGGATCACGGAACAGGTATTGACGGAGGTTACTATGGTCGTTCTCACGGAGTTGGATTTGTTGGCAATAATGGGACTCTGGTGGTAGATCGCACAGGATGGGAAGTAATTCCCGAAGGCGGAAATGATCCCAACATGGAGCGCATAGATTTAAGAAAAGGCGATGGTCAGGGATTGAACAATCATATGAAAAATTTTATCGATTGCATCAAAGATAGCAATAAAATTCCCAATGCCAATATCGAAATTGCAGCCAATACCGCTCGAGTATGCCACTTGGGGAACATAGCACTGAAGTGTGGAAGAAGGCTATATTGGGACGCTAACAATACAAAATTTATCCATGATGAAGAAGCTAACAGCTACTTAATTCCCTCCTATCGAGCCCCTTGGGAATTGCCTCAAATGTAATTCTGTTGCAAGAATACATCGAGATAATTGCATTTTTATCTCATAATTTCTCGGAATCATAATAAAAATGGCTATTTTTACAGCCAGTTTAAAAAAGTAAACAAGTTTTGACCTTCACATCTTCAACATCAAGAGAATGGCATTATCGGAAAATTTCGACGAAAAGAGTGAACTCAAAAAGAAATTTCATCAACGAAAGGGTTTTTATATTCTCCTTGGTTTTTTAGTTGGTATCGTGGTTATTGCGTCGCTTTATCAGACATCGGTTTATTTTTCTACAAACGAATCGTGCATGATATGCCATGTTCATCCGCATGCTACAGATTCATGGAAACTCTCCACACATGTCAACAATGCGAGTGGTGTGATGACAAATTGTGTTGACTGTCATCTTCCTCCCATCGAAAATACCTGGGATTATTACACGTCGAAAGCTGCCCTCGGATTGCGCGACGTTTGGGGATACCTGACTAAGGACACTGCCGACTTTGATTGGGATCAAAAATCGCAATTGGAATACGCCGTTAAATACATCCCCAACGAATCGTGTGTGAAATGTCATCAGAATCTGTTTCCTGAAGGAGTAACCGACGATGCGGTTACAGCACATCTGTATTATGAAGAGAACGCAGAAAAGCTCGATTTGCAATGCATTAGTTGCCACTTAGATGCCGGCCACTATAATCCAAATTACATTCACGGTAAGATGACGGGAATTCCCATTGCGGCAAATCAGGTTGTGGATACCGGTAAGTTCTATAAAGAGCCTGCCATTGTAACCAGATTCGAAAATTTCATCGAACAGATACCCGGAACAGCCGTTTCTTTTAAGATGATTGCCATTAAAGGCGGAAAATTCAATATGGGAAGTCCCGAAAAAGAGCCGTTTCATAAACCGGACGAGTCGCCTGTTCACGAAGTAACCCTCAGCCCTTTCTTTATGGCCGAAGTAGAAACAACATGGGACGAATATTGGGCTTTCTATACCCAAACGATGAGCGAAGGACGCACACCTCCGGAAGTGGTTTATGAAAATAATCTGAAAGCATTGGATGTAGATGCTATTTCGGGGCCAACGCCACCTTTCGGATTTCCTGACCAAGGATGGGGATCAGGTGACAGACCGGCCATCACGATGACGCACTATGCAGCTGAAGTATTTTGCCAGTGGCTATCGAAAAAAACAGGGAAAAAATATCGCCTTCCAACCGAAGCCGAATGGGAGTATGCCGCTCGAGGTGGCACGCAATCGCCTTATTTCTTTAGCGGCAATCCGAAGCAGTTTTCCGATTACGGGTTCCTGAGGAATATTTTCAAACCTAAAACCGACAGCATCAGTTCGTATGTCATTTATGCAAAAAACAGCAACAATCGCACACAACCGCCTTCAGCCGTATTACCGAATCCATTCGGATTGAAAAACATGTTGGGCAACGTGATGGAATATTGTGCCGACAAATACGATCCGGAGGCCTATGGTAAGTTGGCCGGAGCTACAAATCCACTCGTTACGCAGGGCGAAAAATGGGTTGTGCGCGGAGGAAATTATACTTCGGATGCAGCCGATGTGCGTTGTGCCGCACGTGATCACACAAAACATGATGAGTGGCTGAAGACCGATCCGCAGCAACCCAAAAGTATCTGGTGGTATTCAGATATCAAAGGCATCGGATTCAGAGTCGTTTGCGAACCCGATCCGTCCATTTTGGAATAATAGACAAAATAATTTCAATATTTTAATTTAATTCTTATGAAAAAGGAACATAACTTAACCAGAAGAACATTTCTGAAAACATCTGCAGTTGCAGGGACTGTAGGTATGATTGGTACGGGAACAACAAGTTTTCTGACTTCTTGCACTGGAGGCGAAACAGGGAAAAAAGGGGCCAATGTACCTCTGAAAGAACCCGGAAGCTATTATATCCCCAATTTGGTGGATATGGCAACCGACGGAAAAGAGTTGAAAGCCGGAGTGGTTGGTTGCGGTGGTCGTGGTTCGGGCGCAGCCTTTAACTTTCTGAACGCAGCCAACGGAGTTACAATTATCGCATTAGGCGATGTGTTTCAAGACAAAGTGGACGAATTGGCCGACAAGTTGAAAAAAGAAAAGAATATCGACATTCCCGCCGATAAGCGTTTTGTGGGTTTGGACGCCTACAAACAGGTTATCGACAGCGGAATCGATATCTTGATCGATTGTACGCCTCCATTCTTTCGTGCCGAACATTTCAAATACGCCGTCGAGAAAAGCAAACATTGCTTCCTCGAAAAACCATTGTTTGTCGATGCAGTAGGTTATCGAACCGTGATGGCAACAGCAAAACAGGCACAGGCCAAAAATCTGACTGTGGTAACCGGCACACAACGCCATCATCAACGCAGCTATGTAGAATCTTACCAACAGATTATGAATGGAGCTATTGGCGAAATCACCGGAGGCGTTGTTTATTGGAATCAAAGCATGTTGTGGTATCGCGATCGTCAACCCGGATGGAGCGATTTCGAATATATGGTACGCGACTGGGTAAATTGGAAATGGCTTTCGGGCGATCATATTGTAGAACAACATGTTCACAACATTGACGTCTTTACATGGTTCAGCGGTTTGAAACCGGTGAGTGCCGTTGGGTTCGGTTCGCGTCACCGCCGCGTAACAGGCGATCAATTTGACAACTTCAGCATCGATTTCGTCATGGAAAACGGCATTCACATGCATAGCATGTGCCGTCAAATTGACGGATGTGCCAACAATGTGAGCGAATTTATTCAGGGTACGAAAGGCTCCTGGTCGAGTGCCGAAGGTCATGTCATCAAGGATTTGGCAGGCAACGTGGTTTGGAAATACGACGAAGAAGCCGAAAAAGCCAATTACAAACAAACAGACCCATACACATTGGAGCACGTCAATTTGATCAATTGCATTCGCTCGGGAAAACCCATCGAACAAGCCTCCGAGACGGCTGTCGCCAATATGGCTGCCTTGATGGGACGCGAATCGGCTTACACCGGCCAAGAAACAAAATGGGAAACACTTACCGCCGCACAACTCGATTACACACCCAAAGATTTGAATATGGGAAAAATGGATATGTCGGGATTTACAGTGCCTGTTCCGGGTAAACCTCTTGAAAATAAATAATCGTTACCTATAGAATTAACTTATCCGAAATGACACTAGACAGAAGAAATTTCATTAAGACTTCACTTGTCGGAACGGCCCTTTTATCCGCAGGTGGTCTATCTCATATCAAAGCGGCTACGCCGGTCAAAAAGGAAAAACCTCCCACGAAAGCCAAGCTGAATCTGTCTTTTCAGGAAGGGATTCCTCCCGGACAAAATCTGAACGAAAAATTCGATTTCATGGAAAAGCACGGCGTGGTTGGTTTTGAACCCGGCGGACGTGGTTTGAAAAATCGGATCAAAGAAATTCAGACGGCATTGAAAGGCCGCAATATCAAAGTGAGTGCTATCTGCGCCGGATTCGACGGATTTATTCTTTCCACCGATCCGGCCATTCGCAAGCAGTGTCGTGATACGATGGAAGAGATCATTGCCGCTGCCGGTGAACTTGGATCGACCGGTGTAATCATCGTGCCGGCTTTCAATAATCAAGTTCCGGCGATGCCTCACACGCAAGAAACGCGAGACTTTTTATGCGAACAGTTCAACGAAATGGGCAATTTTGCCCGGCAACATGGGACGACTGTTATTTTTGAGCCCCTCAACCGAAAGGAAGCATTTTATCTTCGTCAGGTGGGTGATGCGGCTTCGATTTGTCGGGACATCAACAATCCTGGTGTGCGCTGCATGGGCGACTTCTGGCACATGACATGGGAAGAAAACTCCGATATGGGCGCTTTTATTTCGGCCGGCGAATATTTGCAGCATGTGCATATTGCAAGTCGCAAGCGACGCAGTATGCCGGGCGAAGACGGCGAAGCCGACAATTACGTGAACGGATTTCGCGGATTGAAGATGATCGGGTACGATAAATACGTCAGTTTCGAGTGCGGTTGTCAGGGTGATCGCAATACGGTTGTTCCCGCAGCACTCGAATTGCTCCGCAAACAATGGGACGAAGCATAATTTGCAATTTATCTCTATCAATTCTTTGATGAAAATGGGTGAAAGAGCAATCGTTCACCCATTTTTGTATGAAATGAAGAATGACTTGATGGTGCTACAATATGGTGAAATCAGACGCAGGAAAATTGAGAATGACGGGTATAAGTCAAAAAGCAGGCTGAAATCTTCTGAAAGATCGAATATAATCAGCTTATTCCGGTTTCATCACCACACCTATTTTTTTCCTTCCACTGATTTTGATCACAATCGGTTTGTCGAAATGGACATGACGGATAAATTCCGTTTCGTAGGCAGCCGGAAACTTTTCAAGAAATGTTTCATGGAAAAATCCATCGTTCTGCAGATAAGGATTGACGGTGAAATATCCTACACCGAACGAAGTAAGGTTTTGAAAAAAATGTGTTCCCTGACTGGGCTCCACACGATAGTGCTCCAAACCGCATTCCACGATCACTCTGGCCTGGCTGATGTGTGGCCACTTCACCGGGATTCCGAGCCACGGATCGGAAGAGCCCCATCTGCCGGGCCCCACTAACACATAATTCTGATCCTTTTCTAAAAAGGTTTTGTTTAGCTCCTCTATCTGACGAGCAATCAACGAATTGTTGGCAGCACTAAACGAAGGTGTTTTAATATAAATCATATCGTGCACGTCATTAAACACACCATTCCCCAATGCATTATCAGAATAAAGTATTGTATCCGCCGGATCGATTTGCGACAAATTGTCGGAAACAACTTCGCGATTATCCACAATAGGTCGGATTTGCAGCAGATAAAACTCGCCTTCGTTTTGATTCTTGATGTTTGCGGCAAACTCAATTTCAACCGGTCTGCCCATTTCTTCTTGCCCCGTTTTCAGTACTTTATCGAGAATTTCGGCAAGCGGGAACATGTTGTGCTGCAAGATATTTGCAAACGAAATGATTTTTCGGCCTCCGGGATAATATCCATCGCGAATAATCTGATCCACCGGATCGTAAGTCGAAGACACATAACGTAATGTCCCGTCTGACTCGGCTTCTTTTAAACTCAATTTGAGAAGATTAAAGCCATCGTCGATGGAAAAATTATTATTCGTAGAATTCAGATCGAGTGCAAAAAATCGTGTTTGCGTGTCTTTCAGTGCTAAATCGAGGGTACTCATCTGCAAAATATTTGATGGATGAAGCGGAGAAAACCTCAAACCGATATTTCCATCCACAACATATTTTCCCAGACCGAGTGCGATGGTCACAATGCCATCCTCAGTTTTTTCGTTCCCGATGGGATAATAATTAATGGAACGTCCCACTCCGGAAATTGTAGGATAAAAATGCGAACCGTACTTCGATCCGACAACTTCCTGCAGCACAATTGCCATTTTTTCCTGATCTATCAGATTTTGCGTAGCGGCCATGTAGGCTTTGCTATCTTTGTAGAAAACGGAGGCATAAACACCTTTGATGGCATCACTCAACATATGCACCATTTCGAGTTTATCGTCGGTATTGGGGATCATGTAGGTGGAATAAATTCCCGCAAATGGTTGATATCTCGAATCTTCGAGCATACTCGATGATCGAATAGCTATCGGGCCGTTGATAGCGTCAAAAAAAACCAGAAAATCGCTGACCAATCTTTTGGGAAGTTTCCCTGCTAAAAAGTGCTTCAGAATTTCTTCATCCGGAAGATCAGAAAGAGCTATTTCGTAAAGGTTATTTGCTTCCATAAATTCGTCGAAAATATCGGTACACAGCACCACGGTTCGCGGTATGTAAACCGGGAAATTCTCATGCACATTAAACTCCTCGTGCATTTTTACCATTTGCCCCATAAAAGCCAGCCCCCGTCCTTTGCCTCCCAACGAACCTTCTCCGATGCGTGCATAATTCGAATACTGGTCGAACCGATCTTTTTCGAAAACGGCCACCACTCCCGTATTCTTCATCCGGCGATATTGAACGATAGCCGTATAAATCAGTTCGCGGGCATCGTTCATATCGACATATTCCGATACATCTATTTTTTTGAGCATTTCGGCTACAGGAAACATGGCACGCGAATAGAAGAAGCGCGAAAAATGATTGTGCGCCAGATGGTAATAAAGAGAATCTTCGGGTATTTGCCGGATATTGGTTTGAAGCTCCTTCAGATTCTTGATACGGAAAATTTCCTGTTTGGTAGCAGGATCAATAATGATAAAATCGCCGAACCCCAAATTATCCTTTACCGTCTTGCGAAGATCCTGTGGAAAAGTTTTCGAATTCTTATCGATAAACGAAGCTTTCATTTCGTCGGCATATTGTCGATTGGAGGTTTCGGAGGAAGTAAAAATCAAGGGAATATATTTATCCTGAGAGCGAATCCATTCACCCAGTTTTTTCCCGGCCAGCTTGTCTTTCGTTCCTTCGCGATTGAAACTCATATCGCTGATAACACCCAACATATTATCACCATACTTCGAATACAATTCAATTGCTTCTTCGTAGTTTCGAGCGAGCAAAATTTTCGGCCTACCCCGCATCCTGAGCATTCGCAAATGATCATTGAGTGCTTCTTTCGAAAATTCTTTCGATTCGTACAACACAAATTTGTATAACATCGGCAGCATCGACGAATAAAACCGCACCGAATCTTCCACCACCATGATGGTTTGCACGCCTACCGTTTTCACGTCGTGTTCCACATTCATCCGGTCTTCTATCAGTTTGATGATAGCTAAAAGCAGATCGGTATCGCCCAACCAGCTAAATACGTAATCGACGCCGGTCAGATCTTCTTTTTCGAGTATTTTGGTTACTTCTTTCGAAAAAGGAGTAAGTATGACGATAGGAATTTCGGGATATGTCTCTTTTATTTTTTTTGACAGTTCAAATACTTCACTATTATCCATATTCGGCATACAAATGATCAACTCATAACGGTTTGTTTTGAGTTCTTTCATTGCATCGTCGCCATTGCTCACCTGTGTAAAACGAGGTGGGTAACGTAAATTCAAGGAAGTATATTCGTTAAATATCTGTTCGTCCACACGCCCATCGTCTTCGAGGATAAACATATCATATTTCGAAGCAATCATCAACACATTGTAGATGCGCTTGTTCATGAGTTGAACAAACGGAGTGTCGCGAAATTGGAAATGACGGATATCGTGAGCCGTGAGAGCTAATCGTGGTGATTCTGATTTCATCTAAATGTATTTTTAGGATATTCTCCAGGACAAATTTACATGATAATTTTCAATAGACACAAAGGTTAGTGAATTTAATGATATGGTGACGAAACAAAACAACCGCAATTTCTTGACGACTCGAATTCCTCAATGGTTCGATAACCGATCCGGATCGTGATTTCAGAAATTCAGAAATTCTTCGTATATTTGATTTTTCAATGTCGAAAAGAAAAAAAATGAAAAAGCCTTATACTTTGATTGTTGTGCCTTTGCTGGCAATATCCGCAGGCATTCTCCTTTTTTCATTCATCTCCGCAAGCGATAAAGAGCAAACCGAATCGGAGAGACCTTTGGTGCTTTCGATGACAGCATCGGTGGACATACCCGATCGCATGATTTTTGCGGGAGAGCCTATTCGGTTCGATCGTTACGATCTGCATGAGCGTATGGACAGGGAAATAAACTCATTCACTTATTTCCATTCCACCACTTTGCTCTTGTTCAAACGAGCAAATCGAATCTTCCCCATTATCGAACCCATCCTCAAACAACAAGGTGTTCCGGATGACATCAAATATTTGGCGGTTATCGAAAGCAGCCTCGATGCAAGAGCGGTATCGCCGGCTCGCGCTGCCGGATTGTGGCAATTCATGGCAAGTACGGCACCCAGATACGGATTGGAAGTTTCAGGCGAAGTTGACGAACGATTTCATATAGAAAAATCGACTGTTGCTGCCTGCCGTTATCTGAAAGAGGCTTTTGCCAAATACGGATCATGGAGTGCCGCTGCTATGGCTTACAATGGCGGACAGGCACGCATCACCAACGAATTGTCGAAACAACTGACCAACAATGCTCTCGACTTATGGCTCGTGGAAGAAACTCAACGCTACTACTTCAGGATGCTTGCCATCAAGCAAATTTTCGAAAATCCCCGTCGATACGGATTCGTTTTGCGTGCCGATCAACTCTACAAACCCATCGAATGCGACCGGATAAATATTTCATCCTCCATTCCAAGCCTGGCCGTTTTTGCAAAACAATACGGGTTGACTTATGCCCAGTTGAAAGATTTTAATTCGTGGTTGCGCAGCGATAAACTGACCAATAAAACCGGCAAAACCTATTCGATCCTTATTCCCAAAAAGGAAAGCCTGTATTATAAAAGTGGTGAAAAATTCAAGGTACACGACAAGCGATGGATCACGCCCTGAAACGAAGTTTAGATACTTGCAACTTTGAAAATCAACTCAATTGAACTTTTGCTTTGATCAATCGTTTTAATACGCTATGAATTCGGAAACAGACAACATACAGGTGTACGGCGCTCGCGTACACAATTTGAAAAATATCGACGTAACCATTCCCCGCGATTCGCTGACGGTAATCACCGGATTGAGCGGAAGCGGCAAATCGTCATTAGCTTTCGACACAATTTTTGCCGAAGGACAGCGTAGGTATATCGAAACTTTTTCGTCCTACGCACGCGGCTTTTTGGGAAAGATGGAACGTCCCGATGTAGATAAAATCACCGGATTGAGCCCGGTTATCTCCATCGAGCAGAAGACCACCAACAAAAATCCCCGTTCCACAGTGGGAACTACAACAGAAATCTACGATTTTCTGCGATTACTCTTTGCCCGTGCGGGTGAAGCTTTTTCGTATGTTACCGGCGAAAAAATGGTGAAATATACCGAAGAGCAGTTGCTTGCGCTTATTCTCGAAAAATATATCGGACGAAAAATATACATTCTTGCGCCCGTAGTGCGCAACCGCAAGGGTCATTATAAGGAACTTTTCGAACAGATACGCAAGCGCGGTTTTCTGAACGTAAGAGTGGATGGCGAAATAAAGGAAATCCTTCCGGGCATGCGGGTAGATCGATATAAAAATCACGACATCGAAATTTTGATCGATAAACTCGCCGTCTCCAATAAGTTTGAAGAAAAGCTAAAAGCCAGCATACGAACCGCGATGAAGCACGGATCGGGGCTGATTCTGATTCAGGATGTCGAGACGGGCGAAATCCGTCATTACAGCAAGAGCCTGATGTGCCCGACCACCGGAATTTCATACAGTGAACCCGCACCACATAACTTTTCGTTCAACTCGCCTCAAGGCGCATGTCCCCGATGCAAAGGCATCGGCACTGTCGATCAGATCGACATGGAGAAAATCATTCCTAAACCCGAATTGAGCATTGCCGCCGGAGGAATTGCGCCATTGGGCAAAGAACGCAGCAACCTGCTGTTTTGGCAAATTGCGGCTATTTGCGATAAATATGGCGTTACACTCAAAACGCCAATCAAAGATATTCCGCAGGAAGCGATGGACGAAATCATGTACGGATCAAACGAACGGCTCAAAATTCGCAACGAATCGCTGGGCAATTCCAATTACATGGTTTCCTACGAAGGCGTTGCCAAATATATCGAAATGCAACAGGACGACGAAGCTTCGGCTACGGCACAAAAATGGGCCGATCAGTTCATCACCACTTCCGTATGTCCCGAATGTCATGGCCAAAGGCTCAACAAAGAAGCGTTGCACTTCAAAATAAACGAAAAAAATATTGCCGAGCTGTGCGAGATGGATATACGTGAGCTGTATGAATGGATGAACGACCTGGACAAACATATTTCGGAAAAACAACGCACCATTGCCGAAGAAATTAAAAAGGAAATTCTTTCGCGATTGCAGTTTCTACTCGATGTGGGATTGGGATACCTGTCGCTCTCGCGTGCTTCCGCCTCGCTTTCGGGAGGCGAAAGTCAACGTATCCGCCTGGCAACGCAGATAGGATCGCAACTCGTAAATGTGCTCTACATTCTCGACGAACCCAGCATCGGCCTTCACCAGCGCGATAACCACCGATTGATCGATTCGCTTGTCAAACTGCGCGATTCGGGCAATTCGGTCATCGTGGTGGAACACGACAAGGACATGATGCTCGCTTCCGATTACATCGTGGATATGGGACCGTTTGCCGGTCGCAAAGGCGGTGAAGTAGTTTTTGAAGGGACGCCCGAAGAAATGTTGAAAAGAAACACGCTCACTTCCAATTATCTGAACGGGAAACTGGAAATCGCCATCCCTCAAAAAAGAAGAAAAGGAAATGGCAAGACTTTGGTAATAGAGGGCGCAACGGGCAACAACCTGAAAAATATCACCGTAACTTTTCCGTTAGGAACGTTTATTTGCATTACCGGCGTTTCGGGGAGCGGAAAATCGACGTTGATCAACGAAACGCTTCAACCCATCCTGAGTCAGAAGTTCTATCGTTCGCTCAAAGATCCGATGCCCTATAAAGCCATACATGGCGCGAACAACATCGACAAGATTGTGAGTGTCGATCAGTCGCCTATCGGGCGTACCCCCCGATCGAATCCTGCAACTTATACGGGAGTTTTCGGCGACATCAGAGCGCTGTTTGCCGATATGCCCGAAGCCAAGGTTCGCGGCTACAAACCCGGTCGTTTTTCGTTTAACGTGAAAGGTGGTCGTTGCGAAACCTGTGGCGGTAATGGCTACAAAACGATCGAAATGAATTTTTTGCCCGATGTGATGGTGCCGTGCGAAACGTGTCACGGCAAACGATATAACCGAGAGACACTCGAAGTTCGCTTTAAAGGAAAATCGATAGCCGATGTGTTGGATATGACCATCAACGAAGCCGTCGAGTTTTTCGAAAACGTTCCCGCCATCCTGCGAAAAATAGAAGTGCTGCAGGAAGTGGGTTTGGGATACATCAAACTGGGGCAATCGTCCACTACCCTTTCGGGTGGCGAAAGCCAGCGCGTGAAACTTGCCACCGAGCTGGCACGCATCGATACGGGCAATACGCTTTATGTGCTTGACGAACCAACGACAGGCCTTCACTTCGAAGATATTCGCGTATTGCTTGGTGTGCTCAACAAGTTGGTAGATAAGGGAAATACCATCATCGTTATCGAACATAATCTCGACATCATCAAATGTGCCGATTATATCATCGATTTGGGCCCCGAAGGCGGAGCGGCAGGCGGACAGATTATGGCAACCGGTACACCCGAGCAAATTGCCTCTGACCAAAACAGTTATACGGCTCAATTTTTGAAAAAAGAATTGTTGCGACGATAATAAAAAGTTAAAAGTGAATATTCATTGAACTTTTGCAAGTCGCTTGCGTTTAGGAGTGAAGGGAAAGAAAAGGATTTTTCAGTATAACCTATATAAAAAAGAAACATTTATAAAAATTATGGCAACAGTTACATTCAAAGGGACACCTGTCAGCACTTATGGCGAATTGCCTAAGGTAGGAACCAAAGCTCCCGATTTTACATTGGTAAAAAGTGATTTATCGGATGCGAAACTCTCCGATTTCAAAGGTAAATATGTAGTACTAAATATTTTCCCGAGTCTCGATACAGGTGTGTGTGCTACTTCGGTACGAAAATTCAACCAGGAAGCTGCCAACAAAACCAACACCGTAGTGTTAGGCATTTCAGCCGATCTGCCATTTGCCGCAGGCCGTTTTTGCAGCACCGAAGGAATCGAAAAGGTAATTACACTTTCTACTTTCCGCGATGAATCGTTTGGAAAAGATTACGGTGTATTGCTTGTTGACGGGCCGATGAAAGGTTTGTTGGCTCGCTCGGTGGTAGTTGTCGATCCCGAAGGGAAAATCATATATGAGGAACTGGTTCCTGAGATTGCACAGGAGCCGGATTATAATTCTGCAATCAACTCGATAGTGTAGTTTGTTTCATGAAGATTGTGTTAACAGGAAAAGTCTGCGAAGGGATTCGCGGGCTTTTCGCATTTTTAGACGGTATCGTTCAGATAGGATTTCGGACCTGAAGGATTTCGAAAGGTGTAATTAGTAATTTGAAATTCCCCCTTTATTCGCTCCTTCGCTTCTTGAGGACAGGGAAACTGTCGAACCCCTTTTCCCATACCGATTTTCTGAATTCGTCAACAGCTTCGCGATCGACAAATTTACCCATTCTAACCTTATACAGTCTGTTTTCGTGATCGACCCATACAGGTAGATCGAAGCGATATTTCAGCATGTCGGCAAATTGTTCGGCATAGGTTTGGTTTCGGAAAGAACCCATTTGAAGAGAATAGAACTCTTCCTCGACGGTTTCTGCGGTATCTGTTATCGCGGGGACTTGGAGTTGCTGTGGCTCAGCAACTTTTTCCACACCTTGTTTGTCGGTTTCGTTTTCAATGGCCGTTTCTTTCGAAGGCTTTTCCACAAACAATTGAAGGTCATACACGATATCTCCCAACACATCCGGTTTTATTTCGAATGGAACATCAGCAACCGCAGTCATACCCAGCCTCGCCAATTGTGACGAATCCACTCGTGCTACGTAATGTCCGGGCGCAAGACCCAGATAAGTAAATCCTCCGTCTGTTTCGGTTTGTGTTGAAGCCGCTTTTGCACCATTTCCTGCATAAAAGTTCACGAGCATCCGCTCCTGACCTTTTCGACCGTTTTTCTCTTTCAGAAATACCCAACCGTTTACTTCACCCATAGGCAAAATGGGAACATCGATTCTCCTGAATCCGTTGGGACTGACGAAAACACGCAGATTTTTATTGGGAATACGGTACGAAATCTGTTCCAGACTTTTATCGTCGAGCGTCAAAAGATAATCAGTGTAAGGCTCGAGTCCGACAATGCGGATAATTGAGTCCTCCGTATTTTGAACGCCCCGTCCTCCGTTTAATCTGACGGCAAGATTTGGGACCAAAGGTTCGTGTCTGTCTCTTTTCCCGTTATGATCGATATCTACAAAGGGTATGATGGTCAATCCTCCCGTACCTGCCGATGGACGATCGGTAGTGTGCACATAACCATTACCGCTTCCGAAACCGAAACTCCCCTGTGCACCTTGCGTTGTCATGAAATCGTTGTTGGACAGGCGGGTGGACAAATTCACCTGCGAGAAAGGCAAAGTCCATCTAAAGGCAAGCGTAAGCGCCCGATAATCGGATCGGAAATTATTTTCGCCCACCAGCGATAAATACCCCTGTTGCGAGAGGCGTTTTTCGAGCTCGGCACGCAAAGAAATAAAATTCTTATTTGTGATATCCATTTGGCTTTGCACCCTCGTTGTCAATCCGCGCCACGCAGGAAGACCGACGCCGATATTGGCATAGATATTCGGATTGTCCCCATTCCTCCAATTGCCATAGGCACTCAGATTCAAATTAACCCGACGGATGTAGGAAGTGAGGGTGATGTCGGCATTATTGTAGGTGAAAGATTGATAAACGTTCTGACGAAACGAAAATCGGGAGAATGCACTTAAATTCGACGAACGCAGCGGTAACGAAAGCGTTGCTTTCCTTTCCTCCAGATAAGATACCAAAATGGCTTGTTGTCCCGGTGTGTAACGCGTATAATCCAATTCCGCGGATAGTCCGGATGGGAGTCGATAACCGGCCAGGACATTCGTACGCACGCCTTTGGCATATTCGGCACTTACGAGCAAATTTCGAAAGGGGGCTATCGAGGCATTCAGAAAAGGAATTTCCTTACCCGTAGTGATCGACGACAGATACTCCATCCCTCCACCCACGGTTAGATACCGGGTAACTCCATATTGAGCTTCGGCTTTTGCAAAACGCGATCGATTTTTATCGAGAACAGTTCCATAACTCACGTTGTATTCCAATTCGCCTTTCGGCAGAAAGTTAAAAGGAATATTCAGGTATTGACGCTGAATGCGTTCTTCGCCGTAAGGCCCATAGAATTTGAGCATCACTTCCGTCGATCCATACACAAGCGGTACATTGAACGTGTATAAACCGGACGCATCGGCAGTCTTGTAATCCACGATCACATTATTCACATAAAGCTCCACCGTCCAGCCGGGTTCGGTATAATCGGTAATGGTGTATTCGCCGAAAGAGCGTCGATAGCGGGTTGAAGCATTTGTCACGCTGATTCCGTCAACAGGATCGTAAAGGGAAGAAATAGACGATGGGGCAATGCGTCCCGCCCTCACCTGGCGGACGGCTTTTTTTTCGTTATCCACCCAACGCCAATAATAATCGAGGTTACGACTGCCGAAATCGGTTGTCGTGGAGTGATAGATTTGCAAATTGGCTTCGCCACCCAGCAACTGAGCGCCGGTTCGCAACCACAATTGCGTATTGTCCCGACTTGCAGTGCTCTGTGCGGAATTGAAAGCCCAATCCACCATACCGAAACGCCAGAGATTGTGTTGCTGATTCAAGGTCGTATCGGCCTGTATCTGACCTTTCAGCCGATCGATATTTTTTCGATATTGCTGCAGCTTCATTTCGCGGATGGCAGGCAATTCAAAACTCGGTTTGATATTTACAGACAGACTTCGGAAATTGAACTGACAATCCAGCCCGAATATTTCGCCGAACAACCGGGTATCCATGAAGAGATCGGTGCCCGTCGTCATCAATTGATTTTCGTTTACGGGATAATCCTTTCCTGCGAAAAAAATCTTCTTGTTGCGGTTATCAATCAGATACCGGTTTTCCTCCTTTATCAAAAAACCGCTAATGGAATCGAGTGAAGCCGATGGAACTGCCTTTATTTGCAGAAAATTGAAAAGCTCCGTTACCGGCAGCAGGAGACCTCCGGCTTCGTATCCGTAGAGCGAATTGAGCGTGACAGCTCCCATTCCTTCGATACGCACACTAACGGGAATTTCTTCCCATTCACTTTCAATAGTGTCCTGTGCAGAGATTTCGACCGAATTCTGCATGAAAAGCGTAAATAGTAACGAACATCCAATTCGAAATGGTAAAGAAATTTTTTTACGTATGGATCGTGTAGGCAGGTGACGCAAAATAGGAGTTTATTGTGTTAAAAAACATTACTCGTAAGCAAATGTTACCGAAAAGGTCCCGGCATAGTTACCGGGTGGATTTGTACTCAAACCCTGTACTGTCAGGGTAGCTCCCACATTTACCCTTTGAGTTACATTTGATACCAAAAAACTATCAGACGGTTTATCCGACTTAAAATTGTTTACGACGATCCTTTCGCTTCCACCGGATCGGGTAAGATATGCCGATGCAGGAAAAACGATATTTACCTGTTTTTTAGAACTACCGGGCTTCGATACTTCGAAAATTGCCGGGGCTACTGTGGAGATTGCCAGAGGGACTATCGTCCCGGTAGTGGTGTGAGTACCCTCCGGAGTAATCGTAATCGTACCGCCACTCGCACCTACAACAAACGACCCGAACGAGAGACCTTGTACTACATTTACCCGAAGAGGTTGGGCCTTCATCCCTGTGGGCTCAAAAAATGCAAGAAACAGAAGGCCACAAAAAAGAGGCAATCGATTCATTTCTTTTTATAAATGTTTGCTCCGTCGGAGCAACGTTTTTTTTGACTGAAAATCTATGGCAACGCCCATTCTTTTTCATCAAAAAGCTGAGATTTGGCTTCATTGGCATCGGTAAAGCGTATGACAAATTTTCCCCGATTGAATTGCACACCTTCCGGAGCCGTCAACGGAATCGAAATCTTGCGAACGGAATTGGGCGTATAAACGGCAAGTCCTCTTACCAATCCGACATTCGTCCGTGTCCCCTGCGCATCTATGTAATCGACCGAAATATCCCCATACACAGACTTCGAGCCTTGTCGGTTGAGTACAAATTTCAGCGTCGGTGGTTGACCCTCGTTGTGCTCGAAAGATATATCGCTAATGGTGCAGGAAGCTGTCAGGTCGCCAATTCGTACAATCACCGGAATAGAAATTCCATAAATGGGAATAAGGCGAATGCCAATGCCCGTAGTATCTGCTTCGGCTTCCCTGCCTAAAGGCTCTTGTTGAGGCTCGCCTCTGAAATAGAGATGCGATCGGTATTCTCCCTCTTCCTGATTGGGCATTCTTCTTACCTGTACGCGAACCACCTGCGATTCGTTGGGCGCAAGTTCGATGGAACGGGGAAAGTAACGCAGGATGGGCGAAGCAAATTTTTGTCCCGGCACGGGTTCGGTTATTTCCTGCAAACTGCCATCATCCGTCATCCGGTATTCGATCAGCGAAATAGCGTAAAAAGCCGTATCAAGACCGATGTTGGCTACCATGATTTCTTCGATTTGCTTGTTGCCTTCGAGCACCACCCGATGCGGGGTGATCAACAAATCTCCCTGCGACGAAGCATGTATCGAGATTATGAAGAGAAAAAAAACCAGAAAGATTTTTTTTTGACGACAGTTGCCTTTATTTACCGACGACATAGTTCAAATTTACAAGTGTATGAAAAGCCATTCCCTATCTTTATAAAAAAGGGCAGTATGAACTGCCCGCGCTAATTGAGGTCGAATTTCTTTCTCAATTGTACGCTGCCGTTACCGTAAAGGTACCTGTATATTGGCCAGGAGCCTGATTTGCTCCCACATTCAGCGTTGCTCCCACATTGAATGTTTCTTCACCCGTAGAGGCATCTAATGTTCCGTTTGCGCTGTGGACGAATCCCTCAATTGTCATCGTCTCAGTGCCCCCAGTCCTTGTAAGAGATACACTTCCATCTGCAGGCAATACCAAAGAATAGCCCGCACCGGGCGTACCCATGGTTTTAAAAGAAGCTGCCTGATGATCGCTTCCCTGATTGAAAAGAACCACATTACCGGCGGCAATCGTTCTAGTTCCATCCAGTTGAATAGCAACCTGACCTGCAGTTGGGGCAGCAATAATTTTACCGAACTGAAGATCTTTCACTTTGTCGATCGAAATGGCTTTTACAATCGTAGCCGTAGCATTAGCACTTGCTTGTGCACTACCTCCGTCAGCTTTCACACTTTGAATTCCGCAAGCCATTACAAAAAGGCTTGCCAATAAAAACACTGTTTTTCTCATACTTTTTTTGTTTTTTAAAAATTTGTAAATGAATAATATATATTGATTTTTTTAGTTGTATGCCACGGTAATTTTCAGGTCTGAAGTATTTTTGTAAATACCCACCGCCTGATAATTATACACATTAAGTCTTGCTCCGACCTTAATTGTCAGATTGCCACTTCCATCGAGTGTAGAAGGCGATGTGATGTTATTGTACGTAAAAGCATCCACCAACATCGACGATCCACTGCCATTCGTATTGGTAACGCTGAAAGAATAAGGAAAAGTAATCGTAAAGGTAGCATTGGGGTTGCCGGTAACTTTAAATTGTGCAGCGGTAATAGCCTCTCCACTTACGGTTGCCAATTGAACACCCGTAGCGGTTCGTTGGTTGTTTACATCTACCGTTACGGTTCCACCTCCACTTGTTGGAGAAAACATACTCCCGAAATTCAAATCGGCCTCTTTGGTGATTTGAAGTCCGCTGACGATTTTAGCTGTGGTTTCTGCTGTAGCACTCACTTGTGCATTCATTTTTTGGGTTGCACATGCCATCACGGCAAGCAAAGAAATACGGAAAAGTAATTTTCGCATAAAATAGATATAATTTATTTGTATATTTCGGATAGAGAAATTATAGATCTTCCGGAAATTTTGCGCAAAGTTACTGCCGATATTTTATATACCAAATTTTTTGCGATCTTTTTTTGTCAAAAATATATAAAATCAATTTTATCTATTCGATAATGATAGAGCCTATAGGTCAGTTTGTTAGTTCCACAAATGGTTTTGCAAATTTCGGACATTTATAGCAGGGAGATTAACTCATTTTGATTTTTAATTAGAGAAAAATAAGGCAATACGTTAATGACGACTTCCGGGCTCTGCCCACAATTATATCGAAAATTTCAAACCTGACAGGTTTTGAAAACCTGTCAGGTTTTTTAGCGTAGTTCGCGAATAAACCCATCCGCGTCCACTACTGATAAGAAACGGTTACACTAAGACCTTCCGGACTCTCATAAATGCCAATAGGCTGATTCTCCTCTATGTGAATCGTTCCTCCCACCGTTACGGTTTGTTCTCCTTTGTTGGACAATCGACCGGTTTCGGACGGCTTTGATTGAATCTCGTCCATGATCAGAACTTCAGATCCGCCCTGCCTCGTGAGTGTGAGTGAAGGAGGCAGCACAATGGTGTACGTGGCATGAGGCGATCCCGTAACCAAAAATCTGGCAGTGGATACCGACTTTCCATTTGACGGACCTAACGAAACTGCTCCGCGCAACAGAATACTGTTCTCGGCCTCAACACTCACTGCACCTCCACCCTTTCCACCGACAATGTCTCCAAACAGCAGATCGGATTTCTTCTCTATTCCGATAGGAGACACAATCGTTACAGTCACGTCGGCCGTTGCAGAAGCACTCTTTCCTTGAGCACAAATCTCAATCGCCCATAAACTGATCAGACATAAAAAGCCTATCCATAAAAGAGGCTCTCTATTTTCGATGTTTTTCATCATAAAGTAGTATTAAACATTCATATTCCCAATTTAATAGAACGTTTACGTTCACACCAAGAGTGCAAAAACATACCTTACATTCTGTAAAAGTAAGAAATTAATTCGAAATGTAAAACATTTCAGCAAAAAAAATGGGCTACAAATCGAAAAAACTCTTTTTTACGCATACATTTCAATAATAAAACAATTCGGCGTGGAATAAAGTTGCGTTAAGAGTAGAAAAGTCATCAAAATCGCGAGATTTGGGAAAACCCGATCTACCTTGTGCGTTTTTTGTCTCCGGCTCAGGACAAAAGCATTTTCGGCAGATAACTCGAAATACTGCCATGAAGATGACACAAATGTTTCACAAAACGCTGCCGGTATCTTATAAAAATGACTACATTTTCGGAGAAAAACCCATCGTCCGCACTCGCGAAAAACTACATCAGCCGAAAAAATGGTGGTTTCTACACTTCGTGATGATGCAAATCCGTAGAAAATCGTTAAATAATGAGGCTGATTTAACACTCCTGTTACTCAAATTCCATCATCTTCACCCAAAGATGACACGTTTGGCGAGGAATGATCCCCCGTTTTCACTTCGAAATGACACGATTGACCTGTCGTGACCTGTCATTTTGGAGTGAAGAAAGCATGTCCGTCGCAAAAAGTCATGGTTTCTACATTGCAGATTACATGTTTTAGCCAAAAAATACCTATAGCATGTTAACAGAAAAGGCAATTTGGCTCGAAAATGTACCTTTCAGGAATGTAGACGAGGCAATCGGCGGACAAAATTGCCCCATCTACTTTGTAGAAAGTATGTTCGTCGGACAAAGTTGTACTTTCTGCACTTCAATATTGGGCAATTTGGCGCCGAATCCCTATAGAATGTTAACAAGATTGGACGTTTTCATTCACATTTGCGAAATCTACAAAGTAGATATAACATTCTTTAAGTCGAACGTGGTTTCTACAAAGTAGAAAACAGGTCCGTCGGAGTCAAATGCGTTTTCTACATTTCTGACGGGGCAATTTTGTTGCCGAATCGATGAATTTTTACTTCAGAAACATACAAATAATCTACTGATATACATATATTAATGTCATATTGAAAGCTTATGAAAGAAATTTGCCCGATTTTATTAACAAAACATCACAATTACAAAAGTGAAAGAATGTAAATGCATAATAAGGTTGGCGGTTGCGGGATGGCGGCTTGAGGATGGAGACCGGATATTTAGTCGAAAGTCCATGAAGGTAGAAAGTTTATAAAGTTCTACTTTCGACTTTTTCAACTCAATTATCCATTCCCCGTTATTTTCCCGACCTCATCTCATCATCGGGGCACCCGATCTGCGCAGCGAGCGTGCCGTCAGGCAAAAGACAAGCTGTTTGAGCCGCCGCAAGGCGGTGAGTTATTTGTCTTTTAGCGAACAAGCAGCTGTCGGGTCGATGATGAGATGCAGTCTTGATCTTTTTTGCATACTTTTTTGCATCAAGGCAAAAAAGTATGTGGGGTTTGGGGCAACGCCCCAAGAATCAATGGATAATGCACAATGCATAATTTCACGATTGAAGGATTTACCGATTTGATAATTCATTGAAATTCTTATTTCTCTACTTCCCATTTCTCTATTTCTTGTTAATTCTCAATTATCCATTACATCATAACACCCCTCTGCCTTCAGCGGTACCCCTCTTATCTTAAGAGGGGAATAGTTTTGGGGAATATTTGGGCGTGGGTGAGAAAATTCAGAAAAAACAGTTCACGCAGATATTCGCAGATTGAAATCGCAGATGGGCGCAGAAAATAAATCAGCGTTGATCTGCGAGAAAAAGATCAGCGTTGATCTGCGAGAAAAAAATAGATAGGTTCACGTAGATAGTCGCAGATTGAAAAGTGCAGATGATCGCATTCGTAATTCGAAATTGGTAACTTGTAATTCCTTATGAAAATTCGGCTTTTCAAGCCCAAAACACCCTCGAATACAGAAATATCCATCGCAGTCGAAGTTTTCAACTCACCGGCTCACTTTTGCATGAAAGGCAATAACCTTCATAACCGCAGGTCGCCGATCTGCGGAAAAGATACAACAACCATTGCTGCCTGAAAGGCAGAACTATGGTCGCTGCACTGAGGAATACTTTCGCCGGCTGATGAAATTGATGTGAACAGAGAATTTATCTTTTCGACTGCATTACCTTTTTTATTACATTTGCAAATATTTGTACTATAGAAATCATTCGATATTCGAAAGACATTTCGAGAAAACAGAAACAGGCAAAACATAGAATGGCTAAGAAAAGAAAGAGAAGAATAAATAAAAAAAACCCCGCCGCAAGTAAACGCAAAAACGGGATTATGGTTTTTTTCCGTAGCGAACGTGTACGCTTCGTGCTGGGTGTTATCATCGCTTTTGCAGGAATATTCGGATTCATGGCTATGGTTTCGTTCTTTTTTACCGGTGCTGCCGATCAGAGTATTATCAGCAACAGATCGTTCTGGGAACTGATAAACGACAAAACGGTGCACGTGGAAAATTGGACAAGCACCGGTGGAGCTATCCTGAGCGAAAGATGGATCAACGGCGGATTTGGTATTTTTTCGCTTCTCATCCCCCTCTTTGCAATATACCTGGGACTGCTGTTGATGGGCGTTACCCGTGTTTCGTTAGTCAAAGTATTTTTTCTGACCGCATTTGCCCTTATTGGCGGATCTATCGCAAGTGCATTCGTCCTCGGGAAACTTTTTCCGAAAAGCCACATCATTTGGGGAGGCAGCCACGGAAATCAGATAGAAATGATACTCGAAAATACCATTGGATGGCCGGGAGTGGTTTTGGTAATATTACTCTTTATTCTGGTTTTTATGGTCGTGGTTCGACGCACTTCCGTTCGGCAAATCCGGCAATCTATTCTCAACAATACGCCTAAATTTCAGCCTTCGAACCCGGAAAAAGAGATTGAATTTTCAATCGAAGAAGATGAATCGGATATCGACACCGAAGAAGCAGAACCTCAAGAAAAGGAGAAACATTCTTTTTTCAAAAAGATCTTCAAAAAGAGAGAAAGGCCCGACGATCTGAGCGGTATCGAAATGATGAGCCACGAAACGGCAACGATGACAAATATTGCGAAAGGCAACAAAAAAACTTTGACTACAAACTTTGAAACTTCGATGAATGTGGTCAAGGAATCTCCCCTGAAAAAAGACTTCGAGGTAGTAGTGCCGAAAGAAGAATCGGCCATAACGGATAAAACAACCGATGTCGCTTCTTCGAAAAATACACAGGGGATGCCCAACGAAAATCCTCAGATAACGGAAATGGAAGATTATGATCCGAAAAAAGATCTGTCGGACTATAAAGCTCCTTCGCTCGATTTGCTAAAAGTGTATGCTCCCACCGGAAAGGATGTGGATATGCAGGAACAAACCGAGAACAAGGACAAAATCATACGGACATTACACAACTACGGCATCGAAATCACTTCCATCCGGGCAACCGTCGGCCCCACCATCACACTCTACGAAATTGTACCGCAGGCCGGTGTAAGAATTTCACGCATCAAAAACCTCGAAGACGATATTGCGCTCAGTTTGTCGGCTCTCGGCATCCGCATCATCGCGCCCATGCCCGGAAAAGGAACCATCGGCATAGAAGTTCCCAACAAAGATCCGCAAATCGTTTCCATGCAGTCGGTCATTGCCTCCAAAAAGTTTCAGGAATGCAATTATGATCTGCCGGTAGCTTTAGGCAAAACGATTACCAACGAAGTGTTTATTTTCGACCTTACCAAAATGCCGCACTTGCTCGTGGCCGGTGCTACGGGACAGGGGAAATCTGTGGGACTGAATGCCATTATCACCTCGCTGCTTTACAAAAAACATCCTTCGGAAATGAAAATGGTGCTGGTTGATCCCAAAATGGTGGAATTCAACATCTATCAAACCATCGAACGGCATTATCTGGCCAAGCTCCCCGACGAAGAAAAGGCGATTATTACCGATGTCTCGAAAGTGACTAAGACACTCAACTCGCTCACCAAAGAGATGGACGACAGATACGAATTGCTCATGCGCGCACACGTGCGTACCATTAAAGAGTATAATGAGAAATTCGTCAAACGCCGCCTCAATCCCAACAACGGACACCGCTATTTGCCCTATATCGTGGTGGTCATCGACGAGTTTGGCGACTTGATTATGACGGCCGGCAAAGAAATAGAAATGCCCATTGCGCGCATTGCCCAAAAAGCCCGTGCCGTAGGCATTCACATGGTGATTGCTACACAACGTCCGACAACCAATATCATTACGGGAACGATTAAGGCCAACTTCCCGGCGCGCATGGCTTTCAGAGTTACCTCGCAAATCGACTCCCGCACCATTCTCGACATGAACGGTGCCAACCAGTTGATCGGTCGTGGCGACATGCTTTTCTCGCAGGGAAGCAACCTCATCCGCATTCAGTGCGCCTTTGTGGATACGCCCGAGGTGGAGGAAATAGCTCAATACATAGGAAGTCAGCGCGGTTATGAGGCTGCATTTGCGTTGCCGGAAGTCTCTTCGCCCGAAGACGAAAATCGCGAAGCGGCAGACATAAACGATCGCGATCCGCTTTTCGACGAAGCCGCCCGACTGATCGTTGTTCACCAGCAGGGATCGACTTCGCTTATTCAACGGAAATTCTCCATCGGATACAATCGTGCGGGCAGACTGATGGACCAGCTCGAGGCTGCCGGCATCGTTGGGCCTGTGCAGGGAAGCAAGCCCCGCGAGGTGTACATCTCCGACGAGTATTCGCTCGAAAAGCTCCTCGATTCGCTCAAATAGACCGCATACGATGTTATCCGGTCTCTCCCAATTAAACGTTTCGGGCTCGTGACTGTCTTACAAAACATGAATGATGACAAAGAACAGATTATGAAAAAAATTGCAATCCTGCTTACCGCTATTCTCTTTGCCGGCATTCTGTCGGCACAAAATTCCACGCAATCGAGGGCAATCCTCGATAAAGCCTCTTCGACATACGAAAAATCGAATGGCGTGAGTTTTACTTTCAGTTTTACCACAATCGAAGCAAATGGACAAAGCTATCCCTCTCAATCGGGAAAAGCAATGGCGAAGCATAACAAATTCAAACTCGAGATGCCCGACATGGAAACCTGGTTCGACGGAAAGACACAGTGGGTGTGGATAAAAAGCACCAACGAAGTGAATGTGAGTACACCATCGAGTGCCGAAATTGCAGCCATCAGTCCGTTGGCGCTCCTCAATATCTACAAAAGCGGATTCTCGCTGCGAGAACCAATTTCGAAAAAAGTAAACGGAAAAGATGTTTTTGTCATCCAACTCACTCCCACCGGGAAACAAGGCGATTTCAAACAAATAGAAGTTGCTGTCGATCAGAAAACAAATTCGATCGTACAAGTAAAAACCCTTTTGAAAAATAACCTGAAAAACGTAATCGATATCAACAACTACAACACAAACTATCATTTTGACGATTCGATCTTCGTCTTTAACTCATCCCTGCATCCCGAAGCAGAAATTGTGGATTTGCGTTGACGCTATAAGAATGTGGCGGAAAGATATCAAAAGTTGTTCGTCCTACCGAAAAAGATCTCATTTACTGCAAATAGATAATTATGATAACTATTTTAGAAACAGAAGAATAGTATTACCTTTGCGTCCATTAAACACAAATTCGCTTTTTAATAAAATGATTTTTTTCAAAACATTCAAAATATGAGAAACAAAGTAAGATGTTTGATCATCGGATCAGGACCGGCAGGCTACACGGCGGCCATTTACGCTTCGCGTGCCAATCTCGAACCGGTTTTATTTGAGGGTTTGCAACCCGGAGGACAATTGACCACCACCACCGAAGTAGAAAATTTCCCCGGCTATCCCGACGGCATCACCGGCCCCGAGTTGATGGAAGATTTAAAAAAACAGGCACAAAAATATGGAACCGAAGTTTATCCCGGACGAGCCACTTCTGTGGATTTTTCGGTACGCCCCTTCAAGGTTACGATCGACAACGAACACACCATCGAATCTGACACGGTGATTATCTGTACAGGTGCTTCGGCAAAGTATTTGGGAATTCCCGACGAAACAAAATATGCAGGTCAAGGCGTTTCGGCATGCGCCACTTGCGACGGTTTTTTCTATCGCAAAAAGAAAGTTGCCGTAGTGGGTGGCGGTGATACTGCCTGCGAAGAGGCTCTATACCTTGCCGGATTGGCCGATAAGGTATATATGATTGTCAGGAAACCCTATTTGCGCGCCTCGCAGATTATGCAGGAAAGGGTGATGAATAATCCCAAAATCGAAATTTTGTTCGAACACCAAACCGAAGGTTTATTTGGCGAAAACGGCGTGGAAGGAGCTCATTTGGTGAAACGCAAAGGAGAACCCGATGAAGAAAAAGTGGATATCGCCATCGATGGTTTTTTTCTTGCCATAGGGCATCAGCCGAACACAGACATATTCAAAGAGTTTCTCGAAATGGATGAAGTCGGATACATCAAAACCCTGCATCCAACCACAAAGACCAATATCGAGGGCGTTTTTGCTGCCGGCGATGTAGCCGATCCTATTTATCGGCAAGCCGTTACCGCAGCAGGAGCCGGCTGTCGCGCCGCCATCGATGCCGAAAGATATCTTTCGGAAAAGGGATTGTAGCTCAGATGCCCTTGTGCCGTTATCAAAAGACAATCAGATAAAATCATTTTAAATATTTTTAAAAAAAATCGCCCCATCAGGAAGCGATTTTTTTGTTAATAAATTTTTCAGATAAATAAAAACCCCATATATTTGCCGTCAAAATGAAACCACTGGTTTATCACTTTGATAGATTATTGATAGAATACAAAAGATTATGCCATTTTCGCATATATATTTTTAAATATATATAATTCATCTTAATAAATAAATCGTTCTTATCTTTATTAAAAAATGCACCTAATTTAATTTAATTAAAATTTGAGAGAATGAAAAGAGTGTATCAATTTAGACCAAAAGGCCTATTAACACTCCTTCTGAGTGTTATTGCCTTCTCTGTTTCAGCACAGAGCATCACAGTGCGTGGTACGGTTACCGACCAGAACAACGAACCTGTAATTGGGGCAACTGTAGTTGTGGAAGGAAACACCAACCAAGGTACAGTAACCGACGTTGATGGCAATTATGTATTGAGTAACGTACGAAGCGATGCAAGACTTATTTTCAGCTTCGTAGGAATGAAAACGCAGACCGTTCCGGTGAACGGACAGTCGCGGATCGACGTAACATTAAGCGAAGACACAGAAATGTTGGAAGAAGTAGTTGTTACGGCGTTAGGAATGAAGCGCGAGCAAAAAGCACTCGGCTATGCGGTGAAAGAGCTAAAAAGTGATGAATTAATTTCAAATGTAATAAACCCTGTAAATGCGCTGCAAGGCAAAGTTGCCGGAGTCGAAATATCTCAATCAGACGGGGGAATGTTCGGTTCAACAAAGATATTAATTCGCGGCGCTTCCACTTTGGGGAAAAACAATCAACCCATTTATGTCGTAGACGGAGTAATATTAGACAATGCTATAGCAAATGCCGGAGATGCCGATTGGAGTCAAGCATCAAACGATTACGGGAACGAGTTAAAAAACCTCAATCCTCAGGATTTCGAAACAGTCTCGGTATTGAAAGGTGCTGCGGCTACAGCTCTCTATGGCTCAAGAGGTTTGAATGGAGCCGTAGTAATTACGACTAAAAGTGGACAGGCTCGTAAAGGTATTGGTGTTCAATTTTCTCAAACGTTTGGAGTGGATTACGTTTATGCACAGCCGCATATGCAAAATATATACGGAGATGGAGCATTTTCCGGTTATGTAGATTATGGTACAACCGACGCTAATGGAGAATATTACATGTTCGACAACCAGCGGCAGTTCATGCTCAATGCTGACGGCAAACCTACTTTGATGGGAGATTGGCAAGGTACCGGATTTGGCCCCAAGTTTGATGGAAGGGAAATAGAATATTATGATAAATCGTATAGAGCATATTTGCCTGTAAAAAACAATTTTAAAGACACTTATGAGTTAGGATTCAATACAAACACCAATGTTGCTATCAGTGGAGGCAATGATAAAACCACCTTTTACACTTCGTTGGGTTATTTGTATAGTGAAGGAACATTGCCAAATAACAGCTTCCAAAGACTTTCACTCCTAACCAAAGCAGATCATGATATAACAGATAAGATAAATTTGGAAGCAACTCTTTCTTTTGCGAACTCAATGCCTCGTAATGCTCAACCAAATATTGGAGAATTATATATTGATGGAACTTGGCCTAGATCGTATGATCCTGATTTATTAAAGAAAAAATATAAAGGTACGCATGGAGGGTTAGCTAATTCATCGTTCGGAGATCAATATGGTACAGTTCCCGGCCGAGGTATGTGGTGGAATATCTATGAAAACGATTATTCAAGAAAGGAAACTTCAGTGAGACCGGGACTTATTTTGAGGGCCAAACTCAACGATTGGTTAAATTTTACGGCCGAAGGAAATTATAACTACTATTATATACGAAGTGAAAACAAATCCTTGGGATCTGGATATGCCAATGAAGGAGGCAGTTATTCGATGTCTCAATATACTAAAGAGCAAACAAATTTGAATGCCACTTTCAATGCTCTGAAAAATTTTGAAGATTGGACGATTGGGGGTTTCGTTAGAGGTGAATATTACAACAATATAGAGCAATATAATTATCTAAGTACCAACGGAGGCCTAATCGTGCCGGGACAATATTTTATTAACAACTCAAAAGAAAATGTCGGTTACGATGGGTATATCAGCGGACAAAAAAGGATGTATTCTATCGCATCTCAATTTAGTGCAAGTTGGGCTGATCAGGTTTTTGTAGATGTAACGGGTAGAAATGACTGGTCTTCCTCACTCGTTTATTCTGATGGTCATGGTACATTTTCCTACTTCTACCCATCTATCTCGGGTTCATGGTTGTTGCACAACACGTTCGATTTACCCGAATGGATTTCTTTTATGAAAGTTCGTGGTTCGTGGGCACAAGTGGGAAATGACACTCAACCCTATATAATCAATACGGCTTATTCCATCGGGACATCGGCGACTGCTAATGGAAAAGTTTATTCATTAGAATTGCCCTCAACAGTATATGATTCAAACCTGAAACCCGAACGTAAAAATGCATGGGAAGTGGGATTGGATTGGCGTTTTGTGAACAATCGCATAAACCTGGATTTTGCTTACTACAAGGAAAATACATATGATCAAATTATGTCGATCGCGGTTCCGTACGTTTCGGGAATAAGCAATCAATACATAAATGCCGGAAATATTCAGAACCAAGGAATTGAGATAGCATTAAATACTGTTCCGTTTATGAATAATGACTGGAAATGGACTATTGATTTTACTTATACAAAAAACAACAATAAAATTGTCTCGCTTCACGAAAATGTAGCGGACTATATTTCTCTGGACGGGTCAGTAAACTATGGAAATTATCGTATAGGATCAGTAGCCAAAGTCGGGGAGTCATATGGAATTCTAATGTCGGACTCTAAAAAAGCCATTGATGAAGCAACAGGGTTGCCTATATTGGGATGGTCAGATACTCGCCGTTTTGCTTATTATAGACGGAGTGGAAAAGCTGAAGTCGTTGGTTCTCTCATACCTGATTTCTTGGGTTCGATAGGGACGGGCATAAGTTATAAAAATTGGAATTTACGAGCACTTCTCGACATGCGATTCGGCGGTTATGTAGCCTCATATGGATCACGTTATGGGACCGCATATGGTTACACGGAAAAATCGTTGAAATATTCAGCTCCCGAATATGGAGGGATGACATGGACATCGAAATTCGACAATATCACATATTCTGACGGATTGATACCGGATGGAATCTTATTGGCAGGAACTAAAATCAAACAACCTGATGGAACATATTACACTGTGACTGAAGGCGGAGAAACCTATCAATCATTATATGATAAGGGGAAAATTGAGCCAACTCACGCATCTACTTGGAAATATTTTACTAATAGCTGGGGAAATGGAGTTGTAAATGATGATTGGGTTTCGGAATTGAATTATATTTCCTTGCGAGAAGTTACTCTCAGTTACAAATTGCCCCAATCAGTTGCTCAAAAAATGAAAGCTAACAGTATGAACTTGTCCCTGACCGGAAGGAATCTGGCATATCTTTTAAATAATATGCCAAATGGCGAGAACCCTGAAGCAGTACGTGGAACATCGGCATCCGAATTTCGTGTGCGTACCTTCTCTCCATTTACAGCTAATTATATGTTAACAATCAACATCGGATTTTAAGGTTTATAACTAAAATAAAAAGAGATGAAAAAAATAATATATCACCTAACTGCAATCCTGAGCGGAATATTGTTGTTAACAACTAGTTGCCGCGATGATATGGCAAAAATAAATTCAAATCCGTCTCAAGTAACAGAGGCCAATATTTCTTATCTATTCGCTCAGGCTGTAATCAATTTTGAACCAAGCGGGTATCTATTATGGTATTACAATGCACCGATGACTTTTGCATGGAGTCAGATGGGAGTTCCAACCGGAGGATTCACTTCAACCTATACCCAAACAACTCCCACAGGTGATCAGGGCAGTCAATACATTGCGGTTTTAAAATATGCACGTGATATTGAATATGTTCGCTCGACTCTGGATCCAACAGAATCAGCCAAGTATGCTAACCTGGCCTCATGTGTAGATATTCTGAGTATTTATCTTGGAATTTTTGACAGCGATATGTATGGGGATCGACCATATACCGAGGCAGCAAGGGCTCGTTATGGCGGCACACTGACTCCTAAATATGATAAGATCGAAGATCTGTATGATTTATGGATTACTCAATTGGATGAAGCCATAAACACACTCACTACTGCTACAGATCAAATATTCCCTCAGAATCAAGATGTGGTTTATAAGGGAGATGTTGCAAAATGGGCGAAACTTGCAAACTCTTTAAAACTGAGAATTGCTGCAAGATTGATATCGCAAGATAAACCCAAGGCTTTATCAATTGCTTCAGAAGTTGCAAACGCTTCTTGTGGAGTTTTGGATGGAAGTGATGATGATTTCCTTTTCAACAAAGCGAATGCAATAACAAAAGACGATGGAGATAAAGTTTACCATTGGAATCAGGGATTTTTGGGCAGTACGGCTTCAAGTAAACATGTGATAGATTTTATGCTTAAGAATAAAGATCCACGTGTACGTTTCTTTTACAGAAAAAATAGTTGGAACTCGAAAATTGTTCAAGGATTCTTTGATCAGGGAAAAGACATTCCTAAATATATTTTGGACAATATAAATTACACTGAGGCCGATGGCAAAAAAACTTTTATCTCGTGGAAAGGAATGGGCGAACCTTGGGTTCGTTATTATGGATTACCAGTAGTAATGGATGCTGCCCTTGATGCACAGAATTATGGGGATTACTTTGATTACGGTAACCGCTCTAAACTAAAAATCGGTGACGTTGAAAAAACCTACCTTCCTTACTCCGGATTCCAACAAGAAATGATTATCGGTCGTTACGATTTCACATTGCCCACCCTTCCAGGAGGCCCTGTCATTCAAGACGTAGATGATAATCCTTGGTATGGAATGTACATGTCGACAGCTGAAGTCAATCTCTACTTGGCTGAATTCAAATTATTGGGAGCTTCACTTCCAAAAACAGCAGCCGAATATTTCAACAAAGCCTTGCGAGCCTCCGTTGAAGAATATGACCGGTTGGCCAGATTGAATAAAATTCCATATTATGGTAAAACATACGATTATGATCCGAATGAAAAAGTAATAGATCTTCAACCCGGCGAAATAGAGGAAATGATGAGTAACCCTGATTATCAACTAACAGGAGATGTTGCATCGGATTTGGAAAAGGTTTATATTCAACAATTGTTGCATTTCACTCTTTTTCCAGACGATCAATTCGTCACTGTCCGAAGATCTGGTTGCCCTAAGGAAAACTCTTCTCTAATTGAATGGGTAGATTTTGCACCAAAAGTTCCTAAAACGGCAGTGCCTCGCAGATTCGAAGTTGCAGCTCCATCTCCAACAGATTTGATGTATCAAATTTTAATCGATGCATACAAAAGTCAGGGATTTACTCCCGGATCAAATCAAGATGGAACATTGTTAAATTCTGAAAGAGTTTGGCAAGACATAAATGCTCCTCAATATGGAGAAGGTCCAAAAATGTAATTCATTCATATAATGATTCTAAAATCAGAGCCGGAATTCTTGGCTCTGATTTTTTTATTTCTGCAAGATAAAGTATCTTTACTTGTTCTTTTAGCTTTATTACCGATGAACATGTCATACAAAATAATTCTTCTTGTTTTATCATCATTGATAATCGGGAACTGTTTCCGGTTGAATTGTCAGACTAAAAAAAAGACTCTTCTATTTAATGAATACACAAATGGAAGTGTTCTTTTAAAAAATGGTTTAAAGATTTCAACTCAACTCAATTATGATACCTCAAATAAAACAATGATGTACCAGCAGAATGGACAAGAAATGATTTTATTAAACAACAATGAAGTAGATACCATATATATATCAAATAGAAAATTTATTCCATACAATAAGGTATATGTCGAATTTGTTGAAACTAAAAATAATAATATCATCCTTATCAATTGGAATTTAAAACAAAAATACCGGGGGAATAAGGGGGCATACGGTCAAATTACTCAAAATAAGGTGGAAACCCTCAACACCTCTTATTGGACTCATGATGAATATCAAAATCAATCAACGGAAATTGTTGATTTTGTAAGAAAAAATGAATATTGGTTTCGCATTGGAAATGAACAACGGACCTGTAAGAATGAAAAGGACCTGATAAAAATTTTTCCTGAAAAGAAAAACGAGATTCTTCAATATATCAAAGAAAATAAAGTCGAATTTAATAACCCTTCTGATGCCATCAAATTGATTGATTTTTGCTTAACTTCCCATAAATCTTAACATAACATTATTGTCTATTCCTTTAAAAACAAAACTTATAAATGAAAAAATACGTTTTAGGATTCCTATTTCTCATTCTATGTTTAATAAATCTTTTTCCTCAACAAGGGTTTGTTCACGAAACTTCGCAGGAATATGTGTGGCCAACCGACAAGAATGTGCTCGAAAAACTCGACCGGTGGCAGGATCTCAAATTCGGCGTTTTGTTTCATTGGGGATTGTATTCTGTTCCCGGCATCGTAGAATCGTGGTCGATTTGTTCGGAAGATGAAGACTGGATTCCTCGCGACAGCACCATCGCTTACGACGAATATAAGAAATGGTATTGGGGGCTCATCGATCGGTTCAACCCAACGCAATTCAATCCCGAACAATGGGCGCAAGCCACTAAAGATGGAGGAATGAAATACATGATTTTTACGACAAAACATCATGACGGTTTTAACCTGTTCGACACCAAACAAACAAATTTTTCGATCACTCATGGCGCCTTCAAGGACAATCCGCACGCGGATGTTACGAAATATATTCTCGAAGCTTTTCGAAACAAAGGGTTCATGGTAGGAACCTACTTTTCGAAACCCGATTGGCATTCGGAATATTATTGGTGGCCATACTTTGCGACACCTACACGTAACGTGAATTACAAAATAGAACGCCATCCCGATCGGTGGCAAAAGTTTCAGAAATTTACCGCCAATCAGATTCTTGAATTGATGACCAATTACGGCCACATCGATATTCTTTGGCTGGATGGCGGTTGGGTGAGAGCACCCCGTCAAGACATCAAAATGGACGATATCATTGCGCAAGCACGACAGTCTCAACCCGGATTGATAGCTGTTGACCGTACCGTGCATGGCGCTAACGAAAATTACCTTACTCCCGAACGTTCCATTCCCGAAAAACAACTCCCCTACCCTTGGGAAAGTTGCATTACGTTGGGCACCGATTGGGGCTGGACTCCAAATGCCAAATTCAAAACGGCAGATGAGGTAATTTCATTGTTGGTGGAAGTAACCGCTAAAGGCGGAAACTTACTGCTGGGCATCGGACCAACCCCAGAAGGCATTATCCAACCCGAAGTGGTGGATCGTTTGACAAAGATTGGTCACTGGCTCAAAATGAATGGTGAAGCAATTTACAACACGCGCATCACACCCGATTATCGCAGCGGAAATGTATGGTTTACACAAAGTAAGGATCAGAAAACGCGTTATGCTATCTTCATCCCGGCGAAGGATGAAGCACCGAAATCGTTCATCGAATGGGAAAACAACTTGCCAATGAAAGGCACAAAAATGAGGCTGTTGCAAAACGGGAAAGCCGTGAAATGGCAACAACATGGAAATTTCATTCGAGTTTATCCCGATAAAAAAACGATGAACGAGAGAAGTATTCTTGCATTTTCGTTTCAAGTTAAATAAAGTTGAAATGAACATAAGACATCTATTACTAATCCTAGCAATTCTAACCATTTTCAATGGGTTCTCTCAACCTGCATACAAAAATCGCAATCTACCCATTGAGACAAGAGTTAAAGATTTGCTCGAGCGCATGACCGTAACCGAAAAAATTGGTCAACTGTGTTGCCCCTTAGGTTGGGAGATGTACACCAAGACAAGCGACAAAAGCGTCGTTCCTTCCGAGAAATTTATCGACCAAATGCAGCAAATGCCACTCGGTGCATTTTGGGCAACGTTGCGTGCCGATCCATGGACAAAGAAGACACTCATTACAGGTTTGAATCCAGAGCTATCGGCCAAAGCGCTAAACGAACTGCAACGCTATGCAGTAGAAAAAACTCGATTGGGGATTCCCATTTTCTTTGCCGAAGAGTGTGCTCACGGCCATATGGCTATCGGGACTACCGTTTTCCCTACGTCGATAGGACAGGCATCCACCTGGAACAGGGCATTGATTGAAAAAATGGGAAGCGTCATTGCGCTCGAAACTCGCTTGCAAGGAGCACATATTGCTTATGGACCTATTCTCGATGTGGCAAGAGAACCCCGTTGGTCGCGAATGGAAGAAACATTTGGTGAAGATCCTGTTTTGAATGGCATATTGGGAAGCGCATTTGTGAAAGGACTCCAGGGTAATCGTTTCGACGATGGACATCATGTTTTTTCCACACTCAAACATTTTGCCGCATACGGAATTCCTTTGGGTGGACACAACGGACAAAAGGCACAAATCGGAATGCGGGAACTGTTTTCCGATCATTTGCTGCCGTTCAAAATGGCAATTCAAGCAGGTGCACGCACCATCATGACTTCCTACAACGCTATCGACGGCATCCCCTGTACGGCAAATTCTTTTCTGCTAAAAGATGTATTGCGTGATCAATGGGATTTTCAGGGATTCACGTTTTCCGACTTGGGGAGTGTCGAAGGCATTGCCACGACTCATCACGTAACTCCGGACATAAAACACGCAGCAGCGATGGCACTACAGTCCGGTTTAGACATGGATTTGGGAGGAAATGCCTATGGGAAAAATCTGGGAAAAGCCCTCAAAGAAGGGCTGATCTCCTCAGCTGATCTCGACAGCGCCGTATGCAATGTGCTCAGGCTGAAATTCGAAATGGGATTGTTCGAAAATCCCTACGTAAATCCGTCACTAGCTGCAGACTCGGTCAGAAACATCGATCATCGAAATTTGGCGAAAGAGGTAGCTTTGCAAAGCATCGTATTGTTGAAAAATAAAAACAATATCCTTCCATTGTCGAAAAACCTTCGGCAAATTGCCGTTATAGGCCCGAATGCCGACAACCAATACAATCAGCTTGGCGATTACACAGCACCACAAGACGAAAGTAACATAATTACTGTCCTCGAAGGAATTCGAAAAGCGGTTCCATCGGCCACCCTAAAATATGCCAAAGGATGCGCTATTCGCGACACAACTCAAAGCAATATTGCCGAAGCAGTTGCATTGGCAACGGAATCTGATGCAATCGTTCTGGTGGTGGGAGGCTCGAGTGCTCGCGATTTCAAAACGGAATACATCGAAACCGGTGCAGCAACCGTTAAGCAAACCGAAGACGATATTGTTCCCGATATGGAATCGGGCGAAGGTTATGACCGTGAATCACTTGACTTGTTGGGCGATCAGGAGAAGTTAATGAATGCGCTCTCTCAAACGGGCAAACCACTTATCGTTGTGTATATTCAGGGAAGACCGCTAAACATGAATAATGCGTCCGAAAAAGCCGATGCATTGCTCACGGCATGGTACCCGGGGCAAGAAGGTGGAAGCGCCATTGCCGATGTAATTTTCGGGAACTACAATCCGGCCGGACGATTGCCAGTATCAGTTCCACGATCGGTTGGGCAATTGCCGGTTTATTATTCGTTGGGTAAAATGGCCAATTATGTGGAAGGTAGCGGTAGTCCGCTTTATGCCTTCGGATACGGATTGAGTTACACTCAATTTAAATACGACAACTTGCATATCGAACAGAACGAAGAGAATATTTCCATCAATTTCACACTCACGAACTCTGGCAATCGGGACGGAGAAGAAGTCGTTCAGCTTTACGTTCGCGACGTCGTAAGTTCAGTTGCAACGCCACCCATTCAACTGAAAGATTTCCAACGAATCGGATTGAAAAAAGGAGAATCAAAGAAAATTCATTTCGACATTTCTCCATCTCAGTTGGCAATTTACAACCGAGAAATGCAGCTCGATACCGAACCCGGTGAATTCATCCTAATGATTGGAGCCGCATCTAACGACATTCGTCTGAGAGGAACCATTGATTATCGGTAAACATAACAAGACCGCAATACGAAAAAAACCGCATCTCAAGTTTATTCGGGATGCGGTTTTTTCATTGCTGTAGAAGTAACTAACCTACTTTTCTCTGACTTTATCCAGTAATTTGTTGAGTTGGTCAATTTCCTCGAGCGAAAGATTCGACAACAGTCTATCGCTCGATTTTTCGCAATCAAACATTTCATCGAGCAGTTTCAATCCCTTATCGGTAATTTCGACAAGTTTTTGGCGTCTGTCCTCAGGATTTTCCTCACGACTGACCATTCCCTTCTCATAAAGTCTGTCGATAATTCTACTCATATCGGATTGCTTGTCGAGCATGTGCTCCTTGATGAATCCGATATTTTGCGGTCCTTTGTCGCGATAACCTCTCAACACGCGCAACACATTGTATTGCTGGTCGGTCATATCATGCTTTTTAAGCGACTGCATAAATTCGTAACTCACTTGTTTCGCAGTGTATATGAGGTTGATCAGTCCTTTGTGATAAGGATTTCGAAAACGTCCGTGTATTTCCTGTTCGATGCTCATGACAAAATGTTTAAAAAAGATCGGATGTTATTTTGCAGGAAAATACTTTGCAAAGAACGAAATCATATCCTGCCATGAAGCTTTGTCGGCTGCCTCGTTGTATGCAATGGGCATATTGAATTTTTTGCCGGCTTCGGTTGAATATTTGTTCGTGAAAGCGTGGGTTGCTCCTTCGTAGTTTTTAAATTCGTAAACGATATTATATTTGGCCATTTCGTTTTTGAAATTGTCAATATCGGCCTGTGGCACGAAAGCATCGGCAGCACCATTACAGATCAACACTTTCGTGTTTTTCATCATTTCACTTGCCTTGAAACCTGTTAAGCCTCCATGAAAACTTGCCACTACATCGAGAGGTAATCCCATCGCCGCTGCGTTAAGAGCTACCGTTCCTCCGAAACAATAACCGACTGCTCCGATATGCTGTTTATCGACATTATCTTGTGACGTGAGGATATCGTAAGCTTTGGCAATTCTTTCTTTCAACAAATCGGGATGGGAGAAGATATACCCTGCGGCATTTTGAGCCTCTGTAGCCGTTTCATATACTTTGCCATCGCCAAACATATCGACGGCCATTGCTACATAGCCTAAATCGGCCAACATATCGGCACGCATTTTTACATAATCGTTCAAACCCCACCATTCGTGGACAACCAGAATACCGGGTTTTACGGCTTTTCCGTCTTCCTTCCAGGCAATATAGCCCTTGAAATTTTGATTGCCAACCGAGTAAGTTATATCTTTGCTTTTCAATGCAGGATCTTTTGCCGTTGTTGCATGGATGTGAGCCGCCGATACAAGAAATGCAAGAGAGAAAAGCACAAGTTTCAAATTCTTTTTCATATTCGTTTTATTTTAGAGATTTATTCGATTTATATTGGAAAAATATTTTAGCCGATTTAGAATTTAACCAGCGAGGTAATCATGCCTCCAACGCGAGAACCCGCATATTCGATTGCTTCGTTGATTTGATCGAGCGAAAAAGATCGTACTTCGAACAAATTCAAGTTCAAGCGACCGGAAGTGGCCATATTTACCATTTCGGCAGCTTCATAGGAATGGAACCAAATGGAACCGGTAAGCGAAATTTCGGTACCCAACAAGTAACCGTAAGGAATCGTCAGATCGCCCGTTGCGCCACCCAAACAAACAATTGTCCCGCCTCGTCTAACGCCGAAAATACATTGCCGGGTAGATTTGGTATCGACATACGAAAGGCAATCCACAAGGGCATCGGCACCTTTTCCGCCGGTGAGTTGCATGATACGGGGCGTAGCTTCGCCATCTTGAAGCGAAATCGTTTCGATATGCAAAGGGTCTATTTGTTTGAGCTTTTCCAACCGATCTTTTTTATTGGCAACCGCAATCACCTTGATCGCGCCCATTGCCAATGCCAACAATACGGCACCGGTTCCGACCGTGCCGGTAGCTCCGTTGATAATTACAGTCGATCCGTAATGCACGCCGGCTCTTTTCAACCCGCGATAGGCGGTGCCGAGATAACCCAGACGCACGGCCCGTTCCGTGGCAAAATCATCGGGTAGAGGCACAATATTATAAGACGGTGCCTTGATATATTCGGCAAAACCACCTTGATATTCGTCCATCAACGCCACGTTGTCGGGATTGAACGTAAACATTCCCTGAAATACCATCGAATCGCTCAATCCTTCCCTACCCTTCAGTGCGTATTCGTCATTGGGATAATACAACATCGAATTGACCCAAACCTTCTGACCTTCGGAAAGGCCTTTTACGTGCTTACCGAGTTTTGAAACCGTGCCAATAGCATCCGATCCCAAAATCGCAGGTAATGTGGGACGAATGAAAAATCCGCCGGGATTGACAATATCTTTCATTGATGGCGCCACAAAAGTCGCCTCCACTTTCACAAGTACATCTTCGTCCCTTAATTCGGGAACAGGAACCTCTTCTATGCGAAGGGGCTTCCCCAATTCATGTAATACCGCTGCTTTCATTGTTAATTTGATTTTTAAAATGTTGTATTTGATAAGTTTAGATAGCACATCCTTCCGGACCGCATACGCCGGCATCGTCGCCGTCGAATTCGATTATTTCCGATTTTCGATGTTCATCCGCTGCCTTGTTTAAGGCTTTGAGAAAAACAGATTCGTCTTGTGCACCCGAAACGGCAAATTTTTGATCGAACAGAAAAAACGGAACTCCGTGAATTCCCAATTGTTGAGCCCGACGAATATCGTTCTTTACGTCCTCTCCAAATGCATTGGTCGTCAGAACGTCTGTCGTTTCCTTATCGTCCAATCCTATACTCGAGGCCAATTGAAGCAATGTCGCATCATCGTCGATATTTTTCCCTTGCGTAAAATAGGCATCGAAAAGCGCTTCCTCCATTTCGTTCTGTTTCCCGTATTTTTTTGCTAAATGCAGCAATCGATGGGCTTTGAATGTATTTACGACCGGGGTTTTATCCAGATGATACTCCAACCCGATCCGTTTGGCCATGCCGGTTATGAACGAAATAGTCTGAGCAGCCTGATCAGGCGACAATCCTTTTCTTTCGGCTATATGCTGCAGGGTAGATTTTTTCGGATCGGTTACAGTGTAAGGATCGAGTTGAAAACTTTTCCACTCCATTTCCACTCGATTATTAAAAGAAAAATTGTTTAATGCACGTTCAAATTTACGTTTGCCGATATAACAAAATGGGCAAACGACATCGCTCCAAATTTCGACCTTGATTTTGAAGTCTGTGTGTTGTTGGGTAGTCATTATTCTTGAAATTTTAAATGTTTACTGTTAATTGTCAGAATCCGGTTTCAGCGAATAAGTCCTTCGGGCTTTTCTCCACGAATAAATCTGAAAATATTTTGCACGGCATGTTCTGTGCCCATCAACATGGCATTGTAAACGAGTGCCGAATTGTGGGGTGAACCCAGCAAGTTGTGCAATTCGAAGAAAGGATAGTGCAACTCGAACTTTTGATATTTAAATGGTTCAATCCACCAGGCATCGATTCCGGCATAAAAATCGGGATGCGATTTCAAATGTTCGTACAACGATTTTTCGTCGATGATATCGCCTCGAGCAACATTCACCAAAACGGCATCGTTTTTCATCAATTCCAATTTTTGTCGGTTTATCAATCCTTTTGTATGCTCGTTTAGAGCAATCGTCAGCACCAGTGTATCGGAGTTTTTGAGGACATAATCCAAATCGGAAAGTGTACCGACGAAATCGACTTTCTCATCCGTCTTTCCCGATGTGTTAATTGCCAAAACATGTACACCAAAGGACGACAACAATCTTGCCACAGCTTTCCCGATTGCGCCAAACCCGACAATTCCCACGGTCGTTCCTTTGATAAATTTGGTTTGACTTTCCATTTGCTTGAAATGACCATTGGCCATATCCGCGTGATAAACGGTCAATCTTTTGCTCAAAGCAAGCATCATTGCCACAACATGTTCAGCCATCGGCTCGGCATAAGCTCCTTTGTTGCAAGCGATAGACAAGGCATCGGGAAAATCGTCGAGACGGACATGATCATATCCCGCCGACATCAATTGCACAAACTTGATATTGCCCAAAGGAACGCGATTTTTATCGATTCCTTCTGCAAACGGATTCCACGATAAGAGTATATCCGATTTTGCAAAAACATCCCCCAAATCTTCCTCACGATCATCCTCAGCAAAAAAGACAGTCGCCGAATCTTTAAAAATGGTTTTTAAGTAATCTTTTTGATTGCCAAACGTTTTAAATGTTACTAAAATATTCATATTCACTGTAATTAAAAATACGCATTATAACATTTATCGGCCAGGAACGTTCATTTTATTTGTTCGATCCATCTTAGGAGTGTTTCATATCGTTGAGCTCCGCTGAGTTTATACTTTCCGTTGGCAATGAGCGTTGGCACCGAATTAACGCCATATTGATAGGCACGATATAGATCCTCGTCAAGCATTTGTTTCACCTTATCACTCCGAAAATCTTTTGCCCATTGCTCAACGTCAAGGCCAACGTCGGCTGCACATTTTTTCAGAACCTCAAAATCGGCTATATTGTCGCAATCGGTCATGTGGGCCTTTTGAATGCGGTTGAACATTTTTTCGTGCATCGCATTTCCTCCCTGCAATTCTGCAGCTTTACAAGCCAACAGTCCGGGAGTGGAATATGGATAATCGAAATCCTTCTTGGCCATCAATTCGGCATGAATGCGATGTTCGTCATCATTTTCGTTGGCAGCACGCCAATGCCCCAATATTTCTATTTTTCCCTGTTCTTTCGAACCAAAAATTCGTGCAATTCCATCCGGCTCGGGAGCCAATGCAAATGAACGATGGACGATTTCTATCTTGTCGCCATACTCTTTTTTCAATCTCTCCACGCGTGGCGACAATGCATAACACCAAGCGCAAAGCACATCATGAAAAAATTCTATCGTAATCATTTTTGTTTCCATAATCACCTTTGATTTTATTCATCCAAATTTAAAGCTCGACACGGTTGCCCCCATTATTGTTCCCGAAAAATTCTTATATCCGAAATCTTCGCCTGCAGCACCGGCAGCCACAAACAGAGGAACGAGATGTTCGCTGCGCGGATGCGATTCCAAAGCGGCAGGAGCATCTTTCCAATGAATCAGCAACTCGTTTCGTTTTTCAATATCTTTGGTCTCGATGGCGGCAGTAAGCCAATCGTCAAACTGTTTCGAAACTCTTCCTAAATAATTACCTCCTGCCATAAAACCGCGCATATTGTGATAACTCATCCCGGAGCATATTATCAGAACATCTTCCGAACGAAGCGGTTCCAAGGCTTTTCCTATGGCTATGTGAATGGCGGGATCCAAACCTTGCACAAGCGAAAGTTGTACCGTGGGGAGATTGGCTTGAGGGAAAGCCTCCATCATCGGGACAAAGGTTCCGTGATCGTATCCGCGCTCGGTTTCGTGAGCGGTTTTAAATCCCGATGCCCGCAACAACTGATCGACATCTGCTGCCAAATCGGGATTTCCCGGAGCTTTCCATTCGATGTGATAGGTAAATTCGGGGAAACCGTAGTAATCGTAATACATACCGGGATTTTTCCCGAAATGAACAGTTGGCAGCGGTTCTTCCCAATGAGCCGAAATAATTAGCAGAGAACGGGCTTTCCGGCCGAACTCTTGTCCAAGTTTTTTCAAGTACTCGGTCAGCTTCCCATATCCTTCGGGATCGCCCATCGAATCGTCCATCACATTCCACGGGCCTCCGCCGTGCGGAATAAAGAATACGGGTAACTTGTCGGATGAATTCATGATCATTTTCGGATGGTTTTCAATGCTTCTCCCCACGCAACCAATTGATCGATCATGGTATGAAGCGGAGCTTCCTGATATTCGCCGGGTTTGAAAACACTAAAATTCTCGAAATCGGTAAAGAGGGAAAGCTGAACCTGAGCTCTCACATCGGCCACTTGTATTTCGCCCATAATCTGTCGCAATTGCTCAACAGCACGAACACCTCCGGCCGAACCGTAGCTCACGAATCCGGCAGCCTTGTTGTTCCATTCTGCATAAAGATAATCGATGGCATTTTTCAATGCTCCGGTGGGAGCATGATTGTATTCGGGTGTAACGAAAATAAAAGCATCGAGCGAACCGATTTTCTCTGCCCATTTTTTCGTATGCTCGTTCATGTACTGATTCATCGAAGCAGGAATAGGCTCGTCAAGCAGCGGCAGATTGTAATCTTTGATATCTACAAGTTCGAATTCTGCATCCTTACGTGTGCTCGCTAATTGATACACCCATTTGGCAACTGCTTCCGAGTTGCGACCGGGACGGGTACTCCCAATAATAATTCCTATTTTTATCATATTGCTGTATTTTTAAAATGCTGCACAAAGATATGTTTATACATTATATGTTGCAACATATGATATGTTAAATAATACGAAAGATTTCGATTAAAATCATGAATTGATTATAGTGCGTTGATTTATAATGATATATATTCCCCAACTTTATTCAACGCATTATGGTGCTATGTGACTCGGAAATCTCTTTGAGATATTCGTAGATAGCTTCCTGCGACCGGACAGGTGGATTGTCGTCGTGCTTAAAAACGTTTTGCAGGTTTTCGTCGATCCAAACGGCACTTTGATTATCCTTCAACTGAATTTCGAGAATATCGATAACTTGCTTTTTAAGTGATTCCGAAAGTATCGGAAATGCAGTCTCGATGCGGCGACGCAAGTTTCGTTCCATCCAATCGGCAGATGCCAGATATACAGCTTCTTGGCCATTATTATAAAAATACCATACACGAGCATGTTCCAAATATCCGTCAACGATACGTGTGATGCGGATGTTTTGGCTATAAGGCTGGTTGGGCACCAGACAGCATATTCCGCGAATGATCAAATCTATTTGCACTCCCGCTTCGCTTGCACGATATAAGGCATTGATCATTTCCTTGTCTTCGAGGCTGTTCATTTTCAAAATAATGCGGCCAATACCCCCATTATTCACATGTTCGACTTCCCGATCGATCATTCTTAGAATTTCGTCCACCATATTGAATTGAGCAACGAGCAAATGCTTAAAATCACGAGTGTGCGATTTTCCTTCCAGCACTCGAAAGACTTCGTCGATATCTTCGAGAATTTCGGGATTGGAAGTCATCAATCCTTTGTCCGAATATATCCGCGCGGTTTTTTCGTTGAAGTTACCGGTACTCAAATAGGCATACCCTTTCAATGGCTGCTTCTGATCGTTGCTGCGTTTGCGGACATAAGCCAACTTGGCATGCACTTTCAATCCGGGCAGACTGTAAATTATTTTAATACCCGCCCGATGCATAAGCTCGGCGGTGAAATAATTGTTTTCTTCGTCAAAACGAGCTTTGAGCTCAACAAAAACGGTAACTTTCTTGCCGTTTTTAGCTGCACTGATCAAGCTATTGACCACAGCCGAATTCTCGGCCACACGATATTGCGTAACTTTGATCTCCTGTACCTTAGGATCAAAAGCTGCCTGCATCAGAAAACGCAGAACATAGTCGAAAGACTGATATGGAAAGTGAATCAGCACATCCTGTCTTCGCAGAACGTTGAGAATCGAATTGTTCGATTCGAGTTCCGGGACACGAAGTGGAGGCGGAAAAGATCGTTTGAGAGGTGCGCCAACCGGATTTGGGAGTTCGGCCAATTCCGACAAGTTTAAATATCGCCCCGAAGGCAAAAGTTCTTCTTCCTCTATTTCGTAGGCTTCGCACAAATATTTCAGAAAATATTCGGGCATGTCCCGATCATATTGAAAACGAGTTACTGCACCGATTTTGCGTTTGCGTACTTTACTCAAAATTTCTTCCGCGATATTTTCCTGATCGTCTTCATCGAGCGTGAAATCGGCATCGCGCGAAATCTTTATGCTGTAACAATCCAAAATTTCGTAACCGGGAAATACACTCTTGAGATTGGCTTTGATGATATCGTCGATAAACATGATATAATGGTTACCCTCATACTCCGGCAATTCTACAAAACGGGGCAGACGCGTGTATGGAATTTTCATAATGGCATAAGTCAGCCGGGTAGTGAAACTCACAAGGCCGTTTTTCTTTTTTTTGCGCAAGCTGATTACCTGGTAAATACGTCCGTCCTGAATGAAAGAATGTATATCGTCCTTCTGGATAATCATCGGTTGTAAAAAAGGGAAAACCTCTTCATTGAAATATTTCTCCACAAAATCCTTGTGAAAAGGAAGCGGTTCGTGCGAAAGGTGCAGTATGATATGATTGCGCTTCAATTCCGGAAGAATCATATCGTGAAAAATATGATCGTATTCCTGTTCCTGCGCGGTAACTTCGTTGTTTATCTCAATAAGTGTTTGTAGAGCTTCTTCCACCGTTTCATCGCGCTTGATGCTGTGAATTAAAGAACTGTGATAACCGGCGACACGCACTTTATAAAACTCTTCGAGATTCGAAGAATAAATGGCAAGAAATTTAATGCGCTCATATACGGGAAGAGATTCGTTTTTGGCTTCGAGTAGCACTCGATAATTAAACGATAACCAACTGATATCGCGTTTGAAATATTTATAAGGCAAGTTTCCCATAGAAATTACTAACGAACAATTTAAATTGTAAAACGTAAATATAGTACTTTTGTTTTGATGCAAACACAAAGATGAAAAAAATAGGATTACTTTCGGACACACACGACTACTGGGACGAAAAATATGAGACTTATTTTGAATCATGCGACGAAATCTGGCATGCAGGAGACATCGGCTCACTCGAACTTGCTCAACGATTCGAATCGTTAAAGCCGTTTAGGGCAGTGTACGGAAATATCGACGATTACCCAACGCGTTACACCTATCCCGAAAAACTTCGTTTCGAAACAGAAAACATAGATGTCTTGATGACACACATCGGAGGCTACCCGGGAAGATATGAACCCAAAATAAAATCGCAATTATTTTCCAATCCTCCCAAATTGTTTATCTGTGGTCATTCGCATATCTTACGAGTGATGTATGACAAAAAGTTGGAATGCCTTTATATGAATCCCGGGGCAGCCGGCAAATACGGATTTCATCGGGTGAGAACACTATTGCGATTTGTATTGGACAATGGCAACATTCGCGACTTGGAAGTTATTGAGTTGGGAAAACGCGAATAAATAAACTTATATAGGTTTTACTACATCGATAAAAAGCACCCCGCAAATCCGATAATCATCAGTATAGAACCTACGACACGATTTAGTACGACAAGGCCTTTTCGGCTGAAGTGGCGCCTCAGTTTCGAAACAAAAGCCGTAAGAAAAATCCACCATGAAACAGCACCGGTTGCCAACGAAATTATTGCAACTATCACACTCCCATATCCATGATCAAAAGGAATAAAGCTGAAACGGGCATATAACGAAATAAAAACAAAAATAATGGTTACATTGGAAAAAGTAAGCAAAAAGGAAGAAACGAAATCCTTAATATAACGTGTTTCTTCGTGTTGTATTTGAGGTGACCACCCTTTCAACGGATGCGTCCGGAAGACGATAAATCCGAAAATTATCAACACTATGCTTCCTATTAACTGAATCGTATATTGCTCTTTCGTAATGAAATCGGAAATCAAGCTGACCCCCAAAAGCGTAATCAAAGCGTAGATAAGATCGGATAATACTGCCCCAAACCCGGTTATCAAGCCATGTAAATGCCCTCGATCGAGCGTACGTTGAACACACAACATATTCACGGGCCCCATCGGAGAGGATACCAATAAACCGATTATAAATCCTTTGGAAATTATTTCGAACATGAATCAAGTCTTGAGTGAACAAAAGCAGTTTGCGTGAAGACAAAGATAATACCTATCCCTTCAACCCTCAAAAACAATTTCTACCATTACAGATTTACATCCCTTTTCATTACCTTTGCGCTTCAAACGATAAATCGTTTTTTGCTGTAACTCCTCACAATATAGATTATGATTGTTTTTTTCAGAACACAGTCGAAGAGCATTATTGGCGTTGAAACCAATGCTTTTTTCCCCGACGAAACGGTTCAAAAACTGATATGGCTTTTCGGCAACGCCGAAATGCTCGAAGCGACCGAAATTCCTTCGCCATTTATCGGCCCCCGACGCGAGATGATCACTCCGTGGAGCACTTGCGCGGTAGAAATCACGCAAAATATGGGAATCGAAGGAATTTCACGCATTGAAGAATTTTTTCCGGATGATCCAAATAAAGCCAATAGCGGAAACTTCGATCCGATGCTCCAACGAAAATATGAAAAATTAGATCAACAAATTTTTCATATCGACAAACAGCCCGACGACATCATATATATTGAAGACATAGCGGCCTATAATAAGCAGGAAGGGCTGGCGTTGAGCGACGAAGAAATCGATTATTTAAAATCGGTCAGCGAAAAAATGGGACGAAACCTTACTGACAGCGAAGTTTTCGGTTTTTCGCAAGTCAACTCCGAACATTGTCGCCATAAAATATTCAACGGAAAATTCATCATCGATGGCGAAGAAAAAGAAAGTTCGCTTTTTCAGCTTATAAAACTCACATCGAAAATTAATCCCAACAAACTCGTTTCGGCATACAAAGACAACGTAGCCTTCATAGAAGGGCCACGAATCGAACAATTTGCCCCCGCAAGCGGAGACAAACCCGATTTTTTCGAAACGAAAGAAATAGAGAGTGTGCTTTCTCTTAAAGCCGAAACACACAATTTCCCTACTACCGTCGAGCCGTTCAACGGCGCAGCTACCGGCACGGGCGGTGAAATTCGCGACAGACTTGCCGGTGGCAAAGGTTCGCTTCCGGTTGCCGGAACGGCAATCTACATGACTTCGTATCCCCGCACCGAAAAAGGTCGTGCCTGGGAAGAAAATATTGACCCCCGAAAATGGTTGTACCAAACGCCCGAACAAATCTTGATTAAAGCTTCGAACGGCGCATCCGATTTTGGCAACAAATTTGGGCAACCGCTGATTTGTGGCTCACTGCTCACATTCGAACATGTAGAAAACGGCAAAAAATTTGGATACGACAAAGTGATTATGCTCGCCGGAGGCATCGGATATGCCAACAAACGTGATGCGTTGAAAGGCAAACCTGAAAGTGGCGAAAAAATCATCGTGCTCGGAGGCGACAATTACCGCATCGGCATGGGTGGAGGGGCCGTTTCGTCAGTCAATACGGGCGAATATTCCTCCGGAATTGAACTGAACGCAGTTCAGCGTGCCAATCCTGAGATGCAAAAACGTGTGGCGAATGTCATCCGTTCGCTTGCAGAATCGGACGAAAATCCGATTGTTTCTATTCACGATCATGGTGCAGGTGGTCACTTGAACTGCCTTTCGGAACTGGTAGAAGAAACAGGGGGAATCATCGAAATGGACAAATTGCCCATCGGCGATAAAACGCTTTCGGCCAAAGAAATTATCGGTAACGAGAGTCAAGAACGTATGGGACTGCTCTGCCAGCAAAAAGATATCGAACGGATAGAACGCATCGCTTCGCGCGAACGATCGCCTATGTACGTGGTGGGTGAAACGACCGATGATATGAAATTTACTTTCCGACAGGCAGACGGTCGTTGCCCCATCGATATGAATTTGGAAGATTTTTTCGGCAAACCACCGGTTACCATCATGAACGACCAAACGGTTGAAGAAATTTATGCCTCTCCCGAATATTCCATCGAAAATCTGGGAACATACATCGAAAATGTACTCCAACTCGAAGCCGTGGCATGTAAGGACTGGCTTACCAATAAAGTCGATCGTTCCGTTACCGGGAAAGTTGCCCGACAACAATGTCAGGGTGAAATACAACTTCCATTGAGCGATTTAGGTGCAATTGCACTTGATTATCGCGGATTCGAAGGCATGGCAACCTCTATAGGTCATGCGCCACAGGCAGCGATGATCGACCCTGCAGCCGGTTCAATTCTGGCCGTTGCCGAAACGCTGACCAATATCGTTTTTGCGCCACTTGCCGAGGGACTTAAAAGCGTTTCGCTAAGCGCCAATTGGATGTGGCCTTGCCGCAATCCGGGCGAAGATGCACGTCTTTACAAGGCAGTGGAAGCATGTTCGGATTTCGTATGCGATTTGGGCATCAATATCCCGACTGGCAAGGATTCGCTTTCGATGACGCAGCAATATGGCAGCGACAAAGTACTTGCTCCGGGCACCGTTATTATCTCGGCAGCAGCCCAAGTGAAGAATATTCGAAAAATCGTTTCTCCTAATCTGGCTTACATCAAGGGAACATATATTTATTATATCGATTTTTCATTCGACACATTCCGCCTTGGCGGTTCTGCTTTCGCTCAAACACTGAACAAAATCGGCGACGAAGCACCCACGGTTACTGATGCGGAATATTTTAAAAACGCTTTCGATGCCGTTCAGGAGCTTATCAATCGAGGGTTGGTACTTGCGGGACACGATATTTCGGCCGGAGGAATGATTACAACCATGCTCGAGATGTGCTTCTCCAATCCCGAAGGTGGATTGGAGGCCCGTTTGGACAAGATTCATCATTCCGATCTCATCAAAATACTTTTTTCCGAAAATCCCGGCATTCTCATTCAGGTAAAACATCATCATCTGGTGGAAAAAATTCTGGATGATTACGAAATCGGTTATGCTATCATAGCACGTCCGATACAGAATAGGAAACTGGTTATCGAAAAAGACAATTTCCGACAGGAATTCGATGTAGATGCGCTACGCGATATTTGGTATAGACCCTCCTACCTGCTCGACCGCAAACAAAGCGGTGAAACATGCGCAGCAGCACGTTTCGAAAACTACAAAACTCAACCATTACAATTCAGCTTTTTACCGCACTTCTCCGGTAAGTTCGAGTCACTTGGATTGGATCCGAAAAGAAAAGAAAAATCGGGGCTTACGGCTGCTATTATTCGCGAAAAAGGCACCAACGGCGAACGCGAAATGGCTTATGCACTTTATCTTGCAGGGTTTGACGTGAAAGATGTACACATGACCGATTTGATTTCGGGGCGCGAAACGCTTGAAGATGTACAGTTTGCGGTTTTTTGTGGCGGTTTTTCAAATTCGGATGTACTCGGATCGGCTAAAGGTTGGGCCGGTGGTTTTCTGTATAACGAAAAGGCAAACAAAGCGCTGAAAAATTTCTATGCGCGTCCCGATACATTGAGTTTGGGCATTTGCAACGGTTGTCAGCTGATGATGGAGCTCGGGCTGGTTTATCCCGAAATGGGGAACGAACATCCCAAAATGCGGCACAACACGTCGCACAAGTTTGAATCAGCATTTGTGAGCGTTGAAATTCCACAAAACAAATCGGTTATGTTCAAATCATTGAGTGGAACAAAACTCGGAATATGGGTTGCTCATGGCGAAGGTCGCTTCGAATTACCCAAACCGGAATCGGAATATTGCATTGCAGCAAAATATTGCTACGATGAATATCCCGGGAATCCAAACGGATCGGATTATGCCACTGCCGCCGTTTGTTCAAAAGATGGTCGACATCTGGCAATGATGCCACATTTGGAACGTACCGTTTTCCCTTGGCAAAATGCTTATTATCCCTACGAATATCGCAGGCATGATGTTACACCCTGGATGGAAGCCTTCGTCAATGCACGAGAGTGGATCCTCGAAAAACGACAATAAAAATCAATCGAAATGAGCCAACATATTTTTGAATATGAAATGAAAGTGCGTGACTATGAATGCGATACTCAGGGACATGTCAACAATGCCAATTATCAGCATTATTTCGAAGTAACGCGCCATGAACTACTTGAAAAAGTTGGACTTAACTTCTGTCAATTGCACAAAAAAGGGATAGATGCGGTGGTTTCGCATGTCGAAATCAGATATAAAGTTCCGCTTATCGGAATGGATAGATTTATTTGTACGGTTTCGAAACTCGAACGAGAAAAATTAAAATATATTTTTCATCAACAAATCATCCGATTATCTGACAACGCCGTCTGTGCAAAAGGAAAAATAGAAGTAGTAACACTGATTAACGGCAAACTTTCGTATCCCGTCATTTTCGACGAAGCTTTTAAGGATTACCTATAAAAAACATCACAATAGAAAACTATTTTTGGCAACAAACAACGGGTAAGGATATCATGTTGACAGAAAAATCGCTTTATCGCATCGCTCTCACACAGATTAAAGGAGTGGGCATTACGCTTGCCAAAAGTCTAATGCAGGCTGTAGGCGACGAAGAAGCGATTTTTCGGGAAAGCGTTCGCAATCTCGAAAAAATTCCACGTATTTCGCGTCGTCTCATTGACGAAATTCGCAATCCTCAAGTTATTCGACGTGCTGAAGAAGAACTTGCATTTGTCGAAAAAAACAAACTTCGACTGCTCTTTTTTACCGACGAAGACTATCCTTCCCGACTCAATAATTGCATAGATGCTCCCATTCTGCTATATGCAAAAGGAAATGCAGATTTTAATCGGCAAAAGATCGTGAGTATTGTCGGCACACGCAAGCTGACAGAATACGGGCAGGAATTTTGCAAAAAATTTGTCCATCAATTATCCGAAAAAATTCCCGATTTGATGATTGTAAGCGGATTGGCTTATGGTGCCGATATTTGTGCTCATCGGGCATCGTTGAGTGCAAATTTATCCACAGTCGGTGTGCTGGCTCATGGTTTGGATCGAATTTATCCGGCAGTGCATCGAAAAACGGCGATCGAAATGCTCGAAAAAGGAGCATTGATAACCGAGTTTGCAAGTCAAACCAATCCCGACAGACACAATTTCGTGAAACGAAACCGAATTGTTGCCGGAATGTCTGACGCATTGGTGGTGATCGAATCGGCTGAAAAAGGAGGGGCACTCATAACCGCTGAGATCGCGAACTCGTATTTCAGAGAAGTTTTTGCCGTCCCCGGTCGCAATACGGACGTCATGTCGGCAGGTTGCAACCGATTGATTGCCGATAATAAAGCTGTCTTGTTGCGCAACACTCAAACATTTCTCGAACAACTCGGATGGGAAACCTCAACAAAAGCTCAGCATCCAAGACAACGTGAAATATTTTTGAATCTCTCGGAAGACGAAGAGAAAGTGTGCAATGCTCTTAACGGAACCGATGGAATGCAGGTAAACCGCCTCGCCATCGAATTAAATATTCCTGTATCTGAGCTATTTATGACACTTCTCGAACTCGAAATGAAAAATGTTATTCAGGCCTCACCCGGCGGAATGTATAAATTACTTTAAAAAAATCATTAAGCGAACCATTATAAGCTTGCAATTATTTTTTATATCTTTGGCAACCAAACTCGATAAAACATAAAAAGAAAAATGGCATTAAAAATTGGAGATAAAATACCTGAGATTTTAGGAACAGACCAAAACGGGAAAGAGTGGAAAGCAAGCGATTTTGCCGGCAAAAAACTGGCTTTGTATTTCTATCCGAAAGACAATACACCCGGATGTACTGCTGAAGCCTGTAGTCTTCGAGACGGCTATCAGGATTTACTAAATGCCGGCTTTGCCATCGTTGGCGTGAGCGTTGACAGCGCCGCCTCACACCAGAAATTCATCGAAAAATTTTCTCTTCCTTTTCCGCTCATTGCAGATACCGACAAAAAACTCGTCGAGCAATTTGGGGTATGGCAAGAAAAAACGCTTGCAGGCAAAAAATACATGGGAACGGTTCGTACTACTTTCATTATCGATGAAAACGGCATTATCCGCCATATCATTGAAGGACGAAATGTTGACACAAAAAATCATGCCGATCAACTGTTGGAAATTACTTTATAGAAATTTTCGGACAATAGAATGGCTTCTTTATCAATTTATTCTTAAACAAACACATAACACACAAACAATATAAAACATGGCTGAAGAAAAAGAAAATGCTCCCAACAGTGAAAAGCTGAAAGCACTCCGTGCCGCAATGGACAAAATAGAAAAGACTTACGGTAAGGGTTCTATCATGAAAATGGGTGACGAAAAAGTGGAAGAAGTGGCAGTCATCCCATCCGGTTCTATCGGATTGAATGCAGCTTTGGGCGTAGGCGGATATCCTCGAGGAAGAATCATCGAAATATATGGACCCGAATCCTCCGGAAAAACTACACTTGCCATTCATGCGATCGCCGAAGCACAAAAAGCCGGAGGCGTTGCCGCCTTTATTGATGCCGAGCACGCTTTCGATCGATTCTATGCCGAAAAACTGGGCGTTAATATCGACGAACTGCTTATTTCGCAACCGGATAGCGGCGAACAAGCGCTCGAGATTGCGGAACAACTTATTCGATCTTCGGCTATCGATATTATTGTCATTGACTCGGTTGCCGCACTGGTGCCAAAAGCCGAACTCGAAGGGGAAATGGGCGATCAGAAAATGGGACTTCAAGCACGATTGATGTCGCAAGCGCTGCGAAAGCTCACTGCAACCATTAGCAAAACAAACACCACCTGCATATTTATCAATCAATTGCGTGAAAAGATTGGTGTAATGTTTGGCAATCCTGAGACCACGACCGGTGGAAATGCGCTCAAATTTTATGCATCCGTGCGACTCGATATTCGTCGAATCGGATCTCTCAAAGACGGTGACGAAGTTTCGGGCAACCAGGTCCGCGTTAAAGTGGTGAAAAACAAGGTTGCGCCTCCTTTCAGAAAAGCGGAATTCGATATCACCTACGGTGAGGGCATTTCGCGCGAAGGCGAAATTGTGGATTTGGGTGCCGAACTTGGTATTATCAAAAAAAGCGGTTCGTGGTATAGCTATGGCGACACCAAAATGGCTCAAGGTCGCGAAGGCGCAAAACAAGCCATTAAAGATAATCCTGAGCTCGCCGATGAACTCGAAAAACTCATTTTTCAAGCCCTGAAAGAAAAAAAATAATTCCTCTCAAACGAGAAGTGTCTCGCAACCTTCTCGTTTTTTAATACCATCCTGCAATGAACGAATTACGGAAACTTACTCCGAAAGAAATTGAAACGTTGGAGATGCACCATTGCTCTCATGCTGATTGGTCACTCGTTAAAGTTAAAGACGGATTCAACCCTGATTACATTTTCGATACACAATTCTCCGGACAAATTACACTTGGGGTAATGGAAAAAGAATTCGAATTGACGCCGGGTTTGAAAAAACATGCCTGCATTAATCGCGCCGTAATTCACAATTGCCGAATCGGCGATAATGTCGTCATCGAAAATGTTCAAAACTACATTGCCAATTATGTTATCGGAGACGATTGCTTTATACAAAATGTTGATGTAATATTAGTAGAAGGCAAAACTACATTCGGCAATGGCGTAGAAGTGAATGTACTCAACGAAACCGGAGGCCGTGAGGTGCACATCACCGATAAATTATCGGCTCATTTTGCCTATATTTACTCGCTGTATCGACATCGCCCTCAACTCATCGAACGCATGAAATCCATTATCGATTTTTATAGCGAAAAACATGCTTCGGACATGGGTGAAATCGGCTATGGAAGTATGATTGTGAATGTTGGGTACATCAAAAACGTAAGAATGGGGGCCTATACCAAAATAACCGGCGCCATGAAACTGAAAAATGGGAGTATCAATAGCAACGAAGCTGCGCCGGTTCATATCGGCCGCAACGTTATTGCGGAAGATTTCATTATTTCTTCAGGAACCAGAATAGACGGAGGCACGCATATTTCGAGATGTTTTGTGGGTCAAGCCTGTCATCTCGATCATGGATATTCGGCATCCGATTCATTGTTTTTCAGTAATTGTCAGGGCGAAAACGGCGAAGCATGCGCCTTATTTGCAGGGCCTTATACGGTTACTCACCACAAATCGACGCTGCTCATCGCGGGGATGTTTTCGTTTATGAATGCCGGTTCCGGGTCAAACCAAAGCAACCACATGTATAAACTGGGACCCATACACCAAGGTATCGTCGAACGTGGAGCCAAAACAACGAGCGATTCCTATGTTCTTTGGCCGGCCAAAGTTGGCCCTTATTCGCTTATTTTGGGACGTCACTACAAACATTCCGACACTTCCAATTTGCCCTTTTCGTATCTCATTGAAAATGACAATACAACCTACATTGCTCCCGGAGTGAACTTGCGTAGCGTGGGCACTATTCGCGATGCAAAAAAATGGCCTGAACGCGACAAACGAAAAGATCCCAACCGGCTCGATTATATCAATTTCAACCTGCTTAGCCCTTATACCATTCAAAAAGTTTTTGCCGGTGTGGATTTACTCAATGAATTGCAGGATACGGCAGGGAAAAATTCCGAAATCTATACCTACCAAAGTTGCATCATCAAAAATTCGGCTCTCAAACGAGGATTGTCGCTTTACGAAATCGTGATTCATAAATTTCTGGGTAACTCCTTGATTAAACGACTGGAAAAAACAGAATTTAAAACCGACGAAGAAATTCGTACTCAATTGAAGCCCAATACCGACAAAGGACTTGGCGAATGGGTGGATGTTTCAGGACTAATCGCGCCCAAAACGGAAATCGATGCGTTGCTTTGCAAAATCGAAAAAGGAGAACTGACAAAACTAAAAGAAATAAACGATGTTTTCCGTCAACTCCACGAACAATATTATACTTACGAATGGACATGGGCGTGGGATAAAATAAAATCGTATTACCACGTCGATGAAACAACCATTTCGGCAAAAGATATAATGAACATCGTGGAAAAATGGAAAGAGAGTGTCATCAAGCTTGATCAGTTGATATATGAAGATGCAAAAAAAGAATTTTCTCTTTCTTTCAAAACAGGATTTGGAGCCGATGGCAATATCGAAGATCAGGCTATGGATTTTGAATACGTTCGCGGGGCATTCGACAAAAATCCGTTTGTGCTTACCACATTAAAGCACATCGAAGAAAAAAAAGCATTGGGTGACGAACTGATTCAACGAATAAAAAATGTAAAATAATCGGATTTTTATTTGTTATTTCGATTTTTCGCATACCTTTGTACTTCCTTTTTGACGGAAATGGAACAATTCTTCTTACATATCTGTTGTTATTGTTGTTGCTGATCACTCACATGAGAGACCGGTCAGGTTTTTCTTCGCAATTTCGAACAATTAAACAGATATTTTCCATTTCATCCCACAGCACCCACTTATGAACAAAAACATTTTAGAACTTATCGATAAGTTTCAGCCTCAAGCCGTGCACACGCCTATCGACAAGTGTAAACTCGAACAAACATTGATGGACTTATTCGATTCCATGTTCCCTTTGTGCACGCGTTTAGATGATAATTTGGTTCGCGATAAGTTAAAAGTGTCTGCCAATACGCTCTTCGAGAATATCGCAAAACTAACCGACGAAACATTTGCGAATGAAGTAGTAGAAGATTTTTTTGGCAATTTTTCGAACCTTCGCAACCGATTATTCAAAGATGCGCAATGCTACGTAAAAAACGATCCGGCAGCCAAATCGCTTGAAGAAGTCATCATCACCTACCCGGGTTTCTTCGCGCTTGTGGTGCACAGAATAGCGCACGAACTCCATTCGTCGGGTGTTCCGCTTATTCCCCGTTTATTTTCAGAATTTGCCCACGCGCGAGTCGGCATCGATATTCATCCGGCCGCCGAAATCGGAAAGAACTTTTTTATGGATCATGGCACAGGTATCGTCGTAGGCGAAACCACGAAAATCGGCAACAACGTGAAAATATACCAAGGCGTAACGCTCGGGGCATTGTATCTCGAAAAAAATCTTTCGGACGTCAAGCGTCATCCAACGGTTGAAGATAATGTCATTATTTATTCGAATGCCACGATTTTGGGAGGCGAAACCGTTATCGGGCACGATTCGGTGATTGGAGGTGGCGCATGGCTCACACACAGTGTGATTCCTTATTCGCTCGTATATAACAAAGTCGATGTAAAAGTAAAAACAGTAAAAGGGTTCATCGAACCCGATAATTATGTCATATAAAAAAAACAAAAAAGTATGAAATTCGATAACATTCTGGGGGTAATTGGAAATACCCCTCACGTGAGATTAAAAAACCTTTTCCCGGAACAGGAAGCTTGGATTAAACTGGAGAAACAGAATCCGGGTGGAAGCATTAAGGATCGTATCGCAATGGCGATGATAGATGATGCCGAAAAAAGAGGCATTCTGAAACCCGGTGGAACCATCATCGAACCCACCTCGGGAAACACCGGAGTAGGACTTGCAATGATTGCTGCCGTTAAAGGCTACAAAGTAATCATCGTCATGCCCGAATCCATGTCACTCGAAAGGCGCCGTCTTATTGCACTTTATGGTGCCGAACTTGTGCTTACTCCTCGTGAGAAAGGCATGAAAGGCGCCATTGAACGTGCCGAAGAGTTGCAAAAAGAAATTGCCGGTGCATGGATTCCTCAACAATTTAAAAATCCTGCAAATCCCGTAATTCATGCTGCCACAACCGCGCAGGAAATCATTAAAGATTTTCCCAATGGATTGGATTATCTGATTACCGGAATTGGCACGGGAGGACACATCACCGGCGTTGGACACGAATTGAAAAAGAAATTTCCGTCCATTCAGGTCATCGGCGTTGAGCCTGTCGATTCACCCATCATCACCGAAGGACGATCGGGACCACATGCCATTCAAGGTATCGGTGCAGGATTTATTCCCGAGACGTTAGATGTGGAAGTACTCAACAGCGTGATCAAGATTACCAAAGAAGAGGCTTTTGATTATGCACGACGATTGGCAAAATCGGAAGGTATTTTGGCCGGTATATCTACGGGCGCTTCACTTGCAGCGGTCGCCAAAAAAATATCGGAATCGGACGGCAACAAGCGCATTCTGACTTTCAATTACGATACGGGCGAACGGTACCTTTCGGTGGAAGGATTGTTCTGAAACGAAATATTAAATAGGGGAAAAGCGCAAGGTTTTTTCCCTATTTTTTTATGCCGGTTGTTTTTGTTTCATTTCTTCGAAAACCGCAATAGCAGCCTCCACAGTCCGGATGTTCCGAATGATAACGGAACGTTTCTTGCCCGATTCACGCAATTGGCAATCACGCGGACGATATTGAACATAGTTCAAAAGCCGTTCGAAAGCCGCCGATCTATAATAAGGAGATTCGGGATCGGAAACCAGATTCAAAGTCATTTGATTATTCTTGAGAATAATTTTTTCGATGCCTGACGATTTCGCCAAACGACGAAGGCGGACAATTCGAATCAATTCTTTTCCCTGTGGGGGAATTTTCCCAAAGCGATCCTCAAGACGTGTCATGAAATCGAGGATCTGCGTTTCGGTTTCCATGTTGTCGAGTTCACGATAAATAGCCACGCGTTCGGCATCGTTCGGAATATAGGTTACGGGGAACATCAGTTCCAAATCGCTTTCTACGGTCACATCTTCCACAAAATCCTCCTCAAGCGCCTTTTCTTCCTGCTGTTCTCGATACAAATCCGAGAACTCTTCCTTTCGCAAATCCTGCATGGCTTCCGCCAATATTTTTTGATAAGTTTCGTAACCCAAATCGGCTATAAAACCGCTTTGCTCCGCCCCCAACAAATTTCCGGCACCTCGAATATCGAGATCCTGCATGGCAATATGAATGCCGCTTCCAAGTTCGGCAAAATTTTCGATAGCCTGCAATCGTCGTCGTGCATCGGAGCTTAACGTGTAAAGCGGAGGCGCAAGCAAATAGCAGAATGCCTTGCGATTGCTTCGCCCTACACGACCGCGCAACTGATGCAGATCGCTCAATCCGAAATTTTGAGCATCAATCACGATAATGGTATTTACGTTCGGCATATCGATTCCCGATTCGATGATGGTCGTTGCTATCAAAACGTCATATTCCTGATCGACAAAATCGGAAATTACCTGCTCAAGTTTTTTGGGATCCATCTGTCCATGCCCCACGGCAATGCGAACATCCGGAATTTCGCGCTGAATAAGAGCCTGTAGTTCGTAGATATTTTGAATGCGGTTGTTTACGATAAAAACCTGACCATTACGACTTATCTCGAAGTTAATGGCGTCTTTGATAATTTCGATATCGAAGGTATGCACCTCTGTCTGTATCGGATAGCGGTTAGGCGGAGGTGTGTTGATTATCGAAAGATCGCGAGAACCCATGAGCGAAAACTGTAAGGTTCGAGGAATAGGCGTGGCCGTCATGGTCAGGGTGTCCACATTCACCCGAAGTTGTTTTAATTTTTCTTTGGTCGATACGCCGAATTTCTGCTCCTCATCGATAATCAGAAGTCCGAGATCTTTAAATTTCACGTCTTTTCCCACCAACCGATGCGTGCCGATGATAATGTCTATCTTGCCTTCGGCAAGATCGTTGAGAATTTGTTTCTGCTCCTTAACCGAACGCGCTCTGCTCAAATAATCGACTTTCACAGGGAAATCGGCCAATCGATCTCGAAACGTGTGATAATGCTGTGTTGCAAGAACGGTTGTAGGTACTAAAATTGCTGTCTGTTTACCATCGACAGCCGCCTTGAAAGCCGCTCTGACGGCAATTTCGGTTTTTCCGAATCCTACATCTCCACAAATCAGTCGATCCATTGGCCGATCGCTCTGCATGTCGGCTTTAACGTCGCGGGTAGCTTTTATCTGATCGGGTGTATCTTCGTACATGAATGAAGCTTCAAGTTCGGTTTGCAAATAGCTGTCTTTCGAAAAAGCAAATCCTTTTTCGTTTTGACGTTGTGCATAAAGCTTGATCAAATCGCGGGCGATGTCTTTTATCTTGCTTTTGGTGCGCTCTTTTACCCTCTCCCACGCACCCGAGCCGAGTTTGTTGAGTTGGGGCATTTCGCCTTCGCGTCCCTTGTATTTCGAAATCTTGTGCAGCGAATGAATCGAAACAAAAACCGCATCATTATTCTGATAAGTCAGTTTGATGACTTCCTGCACTTTATCTCCGATTCGCATACGCACCAATCCTGCAAACTTTCCAATGCCGTGATCGATATGTACTACATAATCGCCGGGTTGCAACTGATTGAGTTCCTTTATCGATAATGCAATTTTGCCCGAACGAGCCTGATCGGATTTCAGACTGTATTTGTGAAAACGATCAAAAATCTGATGATCGGTAAAACAACAAATTCCGAGCGTTTCGTCGCTAAAACCCTCGTGCAGTGTCCTGTTCACGGCAACGAAGGGAATGGGATCATTTCTGTCTTCGAAAATGTGTTGAAGACGCTTGTGCTGTTTTTCGCTGTCGCTCAGGATGTAAATGGTATAACCTTGGTCGATGAAGCGGTGAAGTGAATCGCTCAGCAAATCAAAATTTTTGTGATAAAGGGGTTGCGGCAGCGTTTTAAATTCAATAACAGCTTCCGGGGAATCAAGCGAAGAACTGTCAAACCGAAGTTGGGGAAATTTTGAAATATCAACCTCGAATTCATCTTTCGAAATCAAAATGGGCTTCACAAATTCCGCATCTTTAGGATCGATATGCAGTTCGTCGTTGTTGAGCGATTCCACGCGGCTTGTGATCCATCGGATATCTTCCAGTCCGATGAAGGTGTCAGCCGGGAGCAAATCGAAAAGAGAAGATGTTCGTGATTCAGCGTTACCAAAATCCGGAACGATATGGATTTCATTCAGTTTTTCTTTTGAAAGCTGCGATTCCACATCGAAACTACGTATACTTTCCACTTCGTCGCCAAAAAAATCGATGCGGAAAGGATATTCATTCGAATATGAAAAAACATCGAGAATACTGCCTCGAGTGGCATACTGTCCGGGTTCGTAAACGTAATCGACGAAATTGAATCCGAAAGAATCGAGAACTTCACTCACAAACGAACTGTCCACTTGTTCACCCACCGAGAGTTTCAGGGTATTTTTGGCGAGAGTATCTCTCGAAACGACTTTTTCGGCCAACGCGTCCGGATAACTGATCAGGAGGACAGGTTCATGCAAATTTTGCAACCTGCTCATCGTTTCCGTCCGAAGAATCTCGTTTGCCGAATCTATCTGACCATATTTCGATGCTCTTTTGTATGCCGAAGGAAAAAAAAGCACATCTTCAGAACCAATTACCTGTGTGATATCATGATAAAAATAAGCGGCAGTTTCTTGATCATTAAATACGAAAAGTGCTGTTCGGGGATTTTTATGAAATGCACCGATAGCAAACAAAGCACGCGACGATCCGTGCAAACCGCGCACTGAAACGACTTTCAATTTTTTCAGTAATTCGGCTGCAACAGCAATGTTAGGATGTTTTTCAACGAGCTGTTGAAGTTGAAATATTTCCAAAGAATTCATATTTGTTCCGAATGCAAAGTTAGCTCTTTTTTTACAATTCAAGACCGATTATTCAAATCAATAAATCGATGTCGGATTGCTAATTGATTATAGAAAATTGAACGAACACACTGATTATTCGTTATTATTTTGTATGTTTGTACCGCAAAACGAAATTGTTTGTAGTTATATGCAAATAGATGTAAAGCACACTCCTGACTACATCTTTGAATCGAGCTGGGAAGTGTGTAATAAAGTGGGCGGAATCTATACCGTTCTTTCAACCAAAGCTAAAACGCTTCAAAATTTATATAAAGACCACATAATTTTTATCGGTCCCGATATTTGGAAGAAACAAAAAAGTCCGTGGTTTATTCCCGATTCACAGCTTTTTTCGGAGTGGTCGATTTTTGCCGGGCGGAATCAAAATCTCGATATTAAAATCGGCCGTTGGGATGTCCCCGGCAAGCCCATTGTATTTTTGGTCAATTTCGATAAGTTTTTCGAAAAAAGAGATGACATCTATGCCCAAATGTGGATGGATTTTGGCGTCGATTCGATATTCGGATATGGCGACTATCATGATTCGTGCATGTTTGCCTATTCCGTTGGTGTTGTGATAGAAAGTTTTTATCATTTTCATAAGCTCGAGGCATCAAACGTGATAGCCCATTTCAACGAATGGCAAATGGGTATGGGTGCTCTTTATCTGAAAAAAAACGTTCCCAAAATTGCCACCGTATTCACTACACATGCCACAACCGTTGGCAGATCGATTGCAGGCAATAATTTACCGCTCTACAATCATCTGAAAGGGTATAATGGCGACCAAATGGCTCGGCAGCTAAACGTCGTTGCAAAACATTCGGTCGAAAAAAAAACCGCACTAAACGTGGATTGCTTTACCACAGTAAGCGACATCACAGCACAGGAGTGCGCGCAGCTTTTGCAAAGACATCCCGATATCGTTACGCCTAACGGATTCGAAAAAGATTTTATTCCGAAAGGCAATGCTCACAAACAATCACGAAAAAAAGCCCGTCAAAAACTTATTGAAGTTGCCGAAGCATTGCTGGGGCACACCATTCACAAAGATGCCTTATTGATTGCCACCAGCGGACGATATGAATACAAAAACAAAGGGATTGATGTTTTTATCGATGCCATCAACAACCTTCGGAAAATGCCCCAATTGTCAAAAGACGTCATTGCTTTTATCATGGTTCCGGCCTGGATTAAAGGTCCAAAGTCCGACTTGATAGAAAAAATGAAAAACGGGGGCAAAGAGCATTCAAAATCAGCCGTAAAAAGTTGTCCTTATGTCACACATGAACTTGTGGAGCCCGAACATGACAGTATTATGAGCCAACTCAGGCGATTGGGATTTTGCAATTCGGAAAACGAACGCGTGAAAACCATCTTCGTTCCGTCTTATCTCAATGGGGACGACGGCATCTTCAATATGTCTTACTACGACTTGCTTATCGGCATGGATCTTACCGTTTTCCCTTCGTATTACGAACCGTGGGGCTATACTCCACACGAAAGTCTGGCTTTTTCTGTCCCCACCATCACTTCAACACTGGCAGGCTTTGGAACATGGGCGAAAAAAATGGGTGAAGTTCCGGGATTGTCGGACGGCGTGGAAGTGGTTTCCCGAGACGATTTCAATCACGTCGATGCGGCACAGGAGATTGCCGAAATCATTTTCGATTTTTCGCTAAAAAGCGTCGAACAGATTAAAATGTTGTGCGATTCCGCCAACTCACTTTCCGACAAGGCCAATTGGGCTCATTTTATTGGTCATTATCAGGAAGCATATTGCAAAGCATTGCATAATTCTTTTCTAAGATTATCCAAACCATATAAACTAAGAAACGAATAATATTGCTATTTTTGTGACAGTTGTAATTTTATACGAAAAATTTTTACGATGCATGATTTTTTGACATTATTCATGCATAAATTTCTACACAAAATTCGAAAAAGATGATTATTAAATCAAGTTATTCTAACACTCCTGTATGGAGAGACATCC
>Ga0208825_1000173_pt1 | contig 65584 bp, 58 predicted proteins | sample AD_UKC113_MetaG_FD_184450 | JGI IMG/M metagenome (GOLD analysis project Ga0208825, IMG submission 184450) | Active sludge microbial communities of municipal wastewater-treating anaerobic digesters from Hong Kong - AD_UKC113_MetaG (SPAdes)... | ecosystem: Engineered > Bioreactor > Anaerobic >...
TGATAGTCTAAGGCACCTTGCAGAGATAATTTACCCCCTGCAAAACCTGTACCTGCTGTAGTTACACCACCACCACCTGTACCACCACTTAGAGGTATAGTATTCCATACAGCAGTTATAGCAGCACCAGCAGCACCTGTTTGTGCACCACCTATAGCACCAACTAAACCCACTGTATAGTTTGCACCTACAGCTAAAGCACCTGCCCATCCAGAACGAGCTTTTGTACCAATAGTAGGTACTGTACCAGCAGCACCAGCAGCAGCACCTGAACCAGCACCACCACCTCCGGGTACTGTGGCACCACTTTCCAAAATAATATTTGGAATAGCATTTACAGCAGTAAGTCCTCTACCTGTTGATATATAAGAGTTTGCACCAGCACCGCCAGCAGTACCTGAAGTTAAACCTCCTTTACCTCCCATAGGAACTACAACCTGAAGAGTATCAGGAAGCATAATAGCAGGAAAAAGAGCTGTTGCTATACATCCAGATGCACCTCCTCCACCACCGCCACCTGCAGCACCTGATGCACGGGTAAATCCAGCACCGCCACCTGCACCACTTCCTATACATATCATATAGGTCATAGTTACACCTTTTGGTTTATACCATGTTTGAGATGATACATTTATACCTGTACCAAAAAACACCTGAATATCTGCCTTCTTATCAGGAGGCAGTCCAGCCATATCTGCAAATATATTTGAAGATGGATACATATTAATAATCAGAAGCAAAGCATTGAGCTTGCCAGTTTTGGTTTGTTGTTTGTGCTGTATGTTGAGATACCATTATATAGTTTCCTGTAGGAAAAAACATATTTAAAGGAACTTCAAAATAGCTAGTTGCGTTTGTACCGTTTGACGCTGAAATAATAGGAACAGATATTTCAGCAAGAAGATGTGTATTAGATGCAGTTGTAGCACCTGCGGCAGAACCTACTGATGTAGTTACTGTAGAACGATACACACGAAGTACTGTTGCTACAGAAGATGTACCTGCAGCAGAAGCTACTACATTGAAACGAACCTTCTGCACAAGACTACCGTTAGCTCCTGTTGCTAGTACGCAATACATTAAATCTGTACCTGTACCTGCAGATGTTCCGTCAGATTTTACCTGAGCTGAAGTTGTACCTATTTTAACAGCACCAATATTAGCTGTAAGTGAAAAAAGAGGCGTTGTATTAGCTGGCATATTTTATATTTTATATTTTATATTAAGAAAGCTCCAACATTTAACATTATATCTAATCCAAAAGTTGAAGCAGCAGAAATTCCAGAAGTTCCTGATACTCCAGATGTACCTGATACTCCAGAAGTTCCTGATACTCCAGATGTACCAGATGTACCATTTGAACCAGTAGTTAATAACCAAGTATCAGTTGCTTTTTTAACAAGACATACTACTGTATATTGTCCTGCCATTACAAGTGTTGGAGCTTCAATAGTTACACCTGCTCCTGCTACTATAGTTGTAGTTCCTGCTCCTGCCTGTTCAATAACTATTTCTGTTCCTATAGCAAATGCTACTGATGCATTTGGTGGAACTGTTAAAGTATTTGCTGAAGCAACATTCATGGCTACACCAGTATAAGCATCAGCTAATACAAGTGTATAGTTTGTTGTTTGTGTTGTAAAAATAAGTGAATTAAGTCCTGATGTACCTGCTGTTCCAGATGTACCTGAAACACCAGATGTACCATTTGCACCATTTACTCCACTTGTACCTGAAACACCAGATGTACCTGAAACACCAGATGTACCATTTACACCATTAATTCCAGAGGTTCCATTTACTCCAGAAGTTCCATCTATACCATTCACACCAGAAGTTCCATTTGCGCCATTTACTCCAGATGTACCATTTACACCATTTACTCCAGATGTTCCTGAAACACCACTAGTTCCAGATACACCACTTGTGCCACTAATACCCGATGTTCCATTAATACCATTAACTCCAGAAGTTCCATTTATACCATTAACTCCAGATGTACCATCAATTCCAGAAGTTCCATTTATACCATTAACTCCAGATGTACCATCAATTCCAGAAGTTCCATTAACACCATTAATCCCAGATGTGCCGTTAACTCCAGAAGTACCACTCACACCAGAAGCACCAGATGTACCACTAGTTCCATTTATACCAGATGTGCCACTAGTTCCATCAGCAGCAGAACCATTAAGTACAATTCTACCTGCAAATCTATCATCAGGTGAAGAAGGTACTTTTATTGTTACATTATTAGCATCAGTCTGTTCTACTATATCAACATTTACTTGAACAGGAGTTGAAGTAGTATCCCATAATTCTATTGTATAATTGAAAGTACCAAGTAAGTGATTAAAAGTTATAAAATAATAACCACTTATAGGGCCACTCCAATCTGTAGTTGCATTAAAAATTTGATTAAAGCCAATAGCAGAAAGTCCAGAAGTACCAGAACTACCGAAAAAAGTACCATCAAGTCCTGAAGTTCCTGATACACCAGAAGAACCAGATGTTCCAGAAATTCCAGAAGTTCCTGAAACACCACTAGTTCCAGAAATTCCAGAAGTTCCTGATACTCCAGATGTACCTGAAACACCAGATGTACCATTGAGACCATTAATACCCGAAGTACCAGATAAACCTGATGTACCATTAATTCCAGAAGTACCATTTATTCCAGAAGTTCCTGACACACCACTAGTTCCAGATATACCGCTAGTACCATTAATACCATTTACTCCACTTGTACCTGAAATACCAGATGTACCATTTACACCACTTGTACCATTTATACCTGACGTTCCGTTTACACCTGACGTTCCATTTATACCTGAAGTACCAGATGTGCCATTTACTCCAGAAGTTCCATTTATACCATTTGCACCATTTATTCCAGAAGTTCCATTTACTCCACTTGTACCATTAACACCACTAGTGCCATTAACTCCACTAGTTCCTGAAGTTCCGTTCACACCTGAAGTTCCGTTCACACCTGAAGTACCAGATGTTCCAGATATACCACTAGTTCCTGATAGTCCACTAGTACCTGATACTCCACTAGTTCCAGATATACCGCTAGTACCATTAATACCATTAATACCCGAAGTACCATTTATTCCAGAAGAACCGGAAGTACCATTAATACCTGAAGTTCCTGATATACCAGAACTACCTGAACTACCACTAGTTCCAGATATACCGCTGGTACCATTTAATCCAGAAGTTCCTGATATACCAGAACTACCAGATGCACCAGATGAACCTGTAATTCCAGAAGTACCAGATGAACCAAAAAATATACCATCAACACCTGAAGTACCAGATGAACCAAAAAATGTACCATCTAAACCAGATGTACCTGATATACCAGAAGAACCAGATGTACCAGCTATACCAATACCAGAAGTACCTGAAGTACCTGCACTACCTCTACTACCAGAAGTACCTGCAGTACCAGAAGTACCTGCTGCGTATTTCAGAAGATTAACCTCTTTCCAAAGATTATCAATCTGTTTTTCGCAGTTAGTTAAATTAAACTTTATATTTAAATCACCAAGACCCATTAATATTTATTTAATAGTCTATAATATTGTAATTGTTCTTCCGGTTGCATCATGTTAACAGCTTGTCTTACAATCGGAATTGCTTTAAAGAGTTTGGCTTTTAATATAGAGTCTCCTTTATCAAAGGCTCCTGTTTTTCTTTTATATACTTCTGTAGGATTAGTTACTAATTGAGTAAAGAAATCAGTATATCTTGTAGCTGTAAGAATTACGGCTGAAGGATTTTGAAGCACCTGCATAATATCAGTAGCTCCAAAGATACTATACATACCTATATCTTTTCTAAGTCTAAGCATTTGAAGAGTAAGGGTATTTTGTAACCAAGATTTATCCTTATCATCTCCTGAAGCATTAGCTAAAGCTATTGTTAAAATACCCATTCCTACAAGTAATGAGAGTTCAAACATAGTTTTATTATAGGCATACTTTTCATCAGCAGACCAACCTTTTCTATTAAAGAAGTTAGCTGCAGCGTTGAATTTCATTTCTTTAATATCAGAAGCAACCTTACTGAAGAATTTACGATAGTATCCCTCCATTTCATCACCTATCTCATAATCAAAGCGTTGTCTTCCGTATCTTGACCTGAAAGCGTTGTACATGAACTTACGGTAAATTAACATAAGTTTACCATAAAAGGTTCTCTGCAGTTGAACTTTATCGAATTTACTATAGTTACCGTTAAGTATTTTATTTACACCATGTAGTCTTTGAGTGAAAAGTCTTTCATCTTCAGCAGTCCAGATAATATCATCTCTAAGTCTCAAGAAACCTTTTTCATTAATTTTATGAGCATCAAATAGAGATATAGTTTCTCCAGACGTAGTTTTAACTTTGGTAGCGTTCATTAAAGAAAGCATACCTACAAGCTGAATCTGGTGTTCTGCTGCGTGGTTAATAATAAAGATAGTATCGGCATTTGCGTATCTTTGTGTAGCATTACCAACAAACTTTTTACCATATTTATCACGGAACTCACCTTGGATAGCATCGTATTTAATACCTAACTGAGTAATCTTTGATTTCTTAAGATTAAAGGCATCCTTCATAAACTCATTAAAGTTACTGAAGTATTGTCCTTGAGCTTTTCTCCAGTCAGCAGGTGTATAATATTTAGCACCAAGAGATTCTCCAAGTGTCATAATATTACCGATACTTACGTTACCTATACCTGCTGTTACGTTGAAAGCCATGTTATTAAGAGCAGTAAGAAAGGCAAAGTTTCCACCAAGTTTATTTAAATCTACAGCTCTGCCAAAAATTCTAGCAGTATCTTGTAATTCTTCTTGACCATATACTACATCATCTAACCAGCTAAGTAGTTGTTTATTAAGACGTTCTGCTGTAGTTTTCTTAGAAGGAAGTTTAAGGAATCTATCAAAAATAGTTTTTCTATCAGATGTAACAGGAATTATTTTTCTTGCTTCCATCTTAAACTGAGCATTACCTTCAAGAACCATTCTTAAAGTTCTTACATTAGGTTCAACTTCTCTCATCATTTCAACAAGATTAGCTGCACCTGCAAACTTAAAGATTGTTTCGGGGAGAACTAAGCTTACATTAGAATCATCAATAGATTGTACATAAGGAGTTTTAATTCTCTTGTACATACTACCATCAAGATTTATGTCATTTTGTGCTGTAGTACTTTCTTCAGCTTTAGGTAAAAAGAAATTCAATACTTTATTACCTACTACTTTTGCTTTATTACCAGCACCTTCAGCAGTTTTAACATCTTGAATTTGACTGGGTTTGTCAAATACCTGAGGTACTATACCAAATTGAAGTCTTTCTTCTTCTCCATATTTATCATTACCTTCTTTATAGGTATCATACATTTTTGTAAAGAACTCGTCTTTATTGTAGAGTCTATCAAATTCTGCATTTTTATACTTATCAGCAGGTTTTGAAAGGCTACCATTCTGTTCTTCCCAAGCAAAAATTTTATCTACATAATTTTGATATAAAGCTCTTTCTGCTGCTGTAGAATTTTCACTTGGCGCATCAGGCATTTCTCCTAATGTTTCTAAGAAGGCAGCTTTATCTTTAGTATAAAGGTCATAGAAGTAAGGTTGGTGCAAAGCCCATTTCTGAGTGTAAGCCCATTTGAATTTACCTTCATCATCTTTCTCTTCAGTTTTCTGAAGGATAGTAGCTTTTCTTAAGAAATTTTTCTTGTAGTATTCTACAGTACTTTTAGTTTCATTAGCTAAACCTTTTGCTTTCAAGAATTTAGCATAATCAATTTTAATTTCTTCACCAAGTTTTGCTTCATATAAATGGTTATCTTCCATTACATCAAATAAGGCTGTTCTTGTAATAGCAGAAACAGGGTCATTATTTGAGCCAACAGAACCTAAATGGAACTGTAAGAAGCTTAAATCTTCATCAGCATTATACAGTTTATTTTTAAACTGCTCTTTTGTAAGTACATAACTAGGGTACTTATCTTTAATTCTTTCATTAACTTCCTCAATGTAAGGGAATAACCATTCAGCAGTAAGGTCTATTGAACGTGCCTTAATCTTATAGTCAGCTATATTTCTAGCTTCTGCAAGAGTTATTTGCATAGCTTTATATGCTTCAGGGGCAAGGTCTTGTGCTACTCTACCAAATAAACCATGTACATCTTCGTACATAGCTAAAAGGTTTCTAACTAAGTCAAGGTCTCTATGAAGTTGTTTTACATCTTTCTGAGTAAGCTTATTTTCTTTATCAGAAAGCTTACCACTAATTCTCTTGAACTCATCACTAGCATAACGAAGACCATCTATACCTTGATAGATATATTGGTTAATACTTTCAAACTCATCATAGTTTTTAAGTAAAGACCTAACAGCTATAAGTTCAGAAAGAAGTTCAGGAGAAGGTGTTCTTCTTCTGGCTGTATCATCTAAAACAGCTAGTCTTCTTTTAATTCTTTCTATAAGTTTCTGGTCGTCAGTCTTTTCTGTAGCATCTGCTTGGAAAGCTTTAACGGCAGTAATTAAGTCTTTTCTTTCAGTAAAGTCAAAAGGCATACCATTACTTGAAGTAAGGTCGGCAAACTCGGCAAGATTCATAGCCGGAAGATATTTTATTTTAGCAACTCCTTGTTCACCTGCTTTTGCACCTTTTACATTAGCTTTTAAAGCTCCATAAAAACCACTAAGTACACTTACAAACCAATCAAAGAATTTTCTAGCTAAACTAGCTCCAGATTTATGATATTTATCATAAAGGAATCTACCAGTTCTGTCAAAATTTCTAGCTCCAAGTTTACCTAAATAGTTAACTAAAGCTTCGTCTTGGATTTCTTCTTTATTTTTACCTTTATATAAAGGACTCTTTAAAGTTTCAGACATAGCTTCACCAGCTATATCATCGTTCTCAAGTACAAGAGCTTTATACTCCTCCATTAAGCTTGTATATAGAGCATGGTTATCTACTTTAAGTACAGCCATAAATGGGTGAAGATATTCGTGAAATGGTGTATCTCTTGATACTCTACTTAAGTTAATAACAGCTACACTATTTTCAAATTTACCTTTCCAATCTTCATCAACATCTACTACTTGATAAGGTATATTATATTTTTGTTTAAGATGCTCAAGTATAACTTTAAGACCAACATAATCAACTGTTAAGTTATCTTCATCTTCTGTAGATACAGTAAAAGGTTCATTTTGTTTACCATATTCAGTTTTATGATTTTCTGAATAATCTGTATCATAAGATTTAGGTATAACTATTTCTTTAAGAACACCTTCATCAAAAGGTTCTTCTGTTTCTTCTTGAATTTCAGGAGCAACTTTAGTAAGTTTATCTGAAGCAACAATTTGTTCACCATACTTTGTACCATCAGTAATAGTAACAAAAGTAGTTCCTTTTACAGTTCCGAAAGGTGTTTCTTTATCAAGACCTTCATTAACTTCAGTAACGGTAAGTTCTTTACCATTATACATAACTTTAGAACCTACATCTTCCTTAGTGAATACTTCAGGAATACGTTCTTCCTCAGGTTGAGGTTGTTCTTCAGTCTGTTGTTCAACTGGTTCAGTTTGTTGAGTTTCAGTTTCTTGTGCAGGAGTTATTTCTTTTTCTTGTGTATTTCCTGCATTTAATTTATCAATGATTGACTGAATAGCCTCATCTTTATTTAAACCTATTGCATCACCAGCTTCATCATACCAAGCACCATCAAATTCATCAATAGTATTGATAAGAGTACCATTATGTTTTATCTCTACAAGACCATCTCCTGTAGTACGAATACTTAATTCTTTACGAGTTATAGCTTTAGTAGGTACTGGAGCAGGTTCTTCGGCTTGTGCTTCTTCAACCTTTTTCTCTTCTTCCTGTTCAGTTTTTACCTCTTCTTTAATAACAGTCTCATATTTTTCACCAAGCATAGCAGCATAAATCTTTTTCATGCTGTCATTAAGGGTTACGTCAATATCAGAACCTACGATACCTTTATAAATATCAGTTAACCATTTCTTAAAATTATCAAAGAGTTTTTGTAATGTAGAAGTAGGAGCTTCACCATCAGCAAGGTATTTCTCAAAACCTCTAGCAAATTTCTCAGATGTTTCTCTACTCCAATCTTCAGTTCCAGCCCATTCTAATACGTCAGCTCTCTCAGTATCAGTAAGTTGTCCTTCCCAATAGTGAGCAAGTTCATGTAAAGGAGTTGATACATCAGGATTAGTTAATGAATAAATAATAGCCTGACTATCACCTAAAAGTCTTATAGCACCTTTTGGGCCTTGATTAAACTGTACATTAGTCCAATTAGCAATTTTAGAAGTATCGTTTCTTTTTAAATCATTATCTGAAAATTCAGGACGACCTGAATAAGTAGGTTTAAGTAGTCGTGTAAATCTGTGTTCTGAATTTTTTAATTTTTTAATTTGTTCTTTTATTTCACTTAATTTTGCCTCTATATTATTTTTAAATTCAAGATATTCAGTTATAGAATCAAAATCGTCTTCAGTTACACTATCTAAATTATTTTTAACTAGGTTATATAGTTGTATTGCCCCTTTATATTTATCTTCTCTAGTACGAGTATTTGTACCACCTTCTATATTTAAATGATTTTTAAGTTGATTATATATAGAATTAGATAATCTATCTTCTATTACTTTTTGTTCATCTGATGTAATATTAGATATTAATTTAGAAATATCTTGAACTTTTCTAAAAGTTTCAGTCTGGTCTACTTTTAATAATTTTTTATATAAACTTGCTTCAGCTAAAATATAATGTACATTATCATCTCTTACAAAAGGAGAATTTATAATTTTATCTTCATAAGAATTATTTTCAATATCTTTATCTGTAACATTAAATTCACGAAGTATGCTTCTTAATCGAGTTACAAAAGAACCTATTTTTATATTTGTTAAAGTAGCTTCTTTATCTAACCCTCCATGACCGTTATTAAATCTATTCCAAAGTCCTGAAAGTCCTACTTTTATAGAATCATATTGTTGTGTTATTCCATTAAGTGCTTCAATCTCAGCGTCTGTTAAGTTAAAGATTTGTTTAAATTGAGATAAAGTTTCTTTATCAATATAGTCTACAATACGACCAAAATTTGATATAAGTTGATTTTTATATTCCTCTTCTGTAACAAATTCTGTTCCATCACGAAAAACTTTAAGACCTTTGGAAATATCAGTAATAAAGTTTGTAGGATTTTTTATTTTAGAGATATTTTCTAAAATATTAGCTACAGGTATTCTTAATTTAGACTCAACTGATTGATTTTGAAATAAAAGATTACCTTCATTTATGAAAGGATTAACAGTTCCGTGAGTTGCCTCATATACGAATTTAAGGGTATTACCATATCCATTATCAGCAAGCCACTTGTTAATTTTCTTAGCAAGTTCGGGGGTAGCTTTACCATTCTTAGTTTGGAAGGCAAGGTTACCAAAGCTTTTAGCTTTTTGAAGCTCAAAGCCTTTTACCACGTTTGCTATCATAGCAGAATTAGAATACTGATAATAAATATCAGGATTCTCTGTAGAGAATGTGGCATTTCTACCAGAGGCATCTTTAACTTGGTCTGCTTCGTAAACAGCTAAGTTCTTGATTCCCTGTTCTTTAACATAGTAACCATCATAACCATTATCTTTGATAAGCTTTTGGAAAGCTTTATCTTCTAAGACTTGCCAGTTATGTTCTTCAGAAAGGTAGAAATTACCATTCTCATCTTCACCACCTGTTAGTCTGCTATATATAGTTTTATTGTGTTCTTTTAGGAAAGCAAGGTCTTGTTTATTCTCATAGTCAAAAGGTTTATTTGCTTTTACAAATAAAGATAAAACATTGTTACCTCTTGTCACCATAGCATAGTCTTCAGAAAAATCATACTCTGGTGATAAGAACAGACCCATTCCTCTACCTTGTGTTTTGTCAAAGATACTCCAATTTTCAGGAGTACCATGAAACATAACCATAGGCTCACCATTAACATCAAGAACTTTAGAGTTACCAAACCAGTTCTTAAATGCTTTAGTCTTAGTTAAAAGCCATGTATCTTCATCAAGTAATGAAGGTCTTCCGTTTGGAGCTTTTCTGAAAGTACCATTCTTTTTAGCAGCTTCTTTGATTTGAGCTTTTTCCTGCTCAATAGATGGATTCTGCCAAATAGTATCTTCTGAACCTTGAAGACTTTCAGGAGTTGTTTTTCTGAAAGTTATGGATTTATAGAAGTCTTCTTTGGTCTTACCATTTCTTAAAGCCCAAGTAGTAGCTACTCTATCATAGATTTCAGATACAGCTTTAGCCTGAGTTGATTTAAGGCTGAATAATGTCTCCATTACTTTAGCCATACTTTTCTTATCGGCAGCCACTTGGACTGTTTCAAAAGCTCTTTTTTCAGCTTCAGCAGCTTCAGGAATAAGTCTTACCAGTGCATCAGAAACCTTTTTACCAAAGATATTCTTACCTGCTTCTGGATTATCTATGTATTGAGATACGACTGCATTAAATACATCCTCATCATTAGAGCCGGCAATACCACTCTTATAAGGTTCTTTAATGTCAGTTAAGTTCTCTCTAACTATACTTATAAACTCTTCTTTAGGAGTTTGAATTTTCTTTTCTTCAATTCTAGCTTGCTTAACTGCTTTAGCTGCAGCGGGTTCTTGCTTAGGTTGAGGTTTTACCTCTTGTTTAGCTTCAGTAGGAGCTGAAGGTTTAACAGCAGCTTTCTGACCTTTTTGTAGAGGGAATACTCTTAAAGAAAACTGTTTGAATACATCAGGTTGAGCTGCTATTGAAAGAGAGTTATTAAGTTGGTCTTGAGTAACTTCTGCGTCATTCAAGATACCTGATTTAAAGTCTTGTTTAGCAAGTGAAAGATTAAGTTTGTCTATACTCTTAGTTTCGTAAGATACTTTTCTAATCTTTTCATCAATAGCTCTAACCATTCCGTCAAAGTCTTTGGCTTGCTTTATCTCATTAACTTTAACTCTTTTATGTATAGGATTCTCAGGGTCAACTGTTTTATTGAATACATTAAGATAGATATTGCCTTGAGTATCAACAGTTAATTTAAGGTCAGTTCTTCTTTCATCTCTATTTCTAGAGTCTGCAATATAAAGTTTTTCTGTAAGTTCAGAATTAATTTTATCTACCTGTGCTTTTGTTAAAGTATTAGGAAGATTTTTAAGTTCATTATATACTTCATTAAGAATCTTTTCATCAGCCGCAGAAGGTCTTGCTACAAGATGTCTGAAAGTACTGTCAGGCATTTTCATAACATAAAGATAGCGTCTATCAAAAGATTGAATATTCTTCAGATTATTAGCAACATAAGTTACAATATCTGTAATTTCATCTTGAGAAAGTTCTGCTTTATTAAGAATAGTAGGTTTAGTACTTCTTTCGTATTGTTTATTTTCTTTGTTATAAACAACTGGGAATGAAAGTATTGCACTACCTTTTTGACCTTTGTATGTAAGATTTTTAAGTAATGTAGAAGAAGATTCTGATTTTGAATAATTTATACCGCCATAAGAAGTTACAATATCAAATAAAGCCTTAAGCTCCTGATTAGTAAATTCAGTTTTACCTGATTTAAATTGAGAATAGAAATGCTCACTAAGTGCTTTATAATCAGTCATTTGCTGAATAAAGTCAGAATAAGTTGAAGGTTCATTACCTGTAATTCTTTCATATTCTTCAGGAGCAATCTCAATTAACGGAGTATATTTTTCACCTCTTTTAAAATAAAGTCTATCAGCGTCACTAAGAAAACCAATAGTCTCACCTTCAAATTTTAATTCAATTTGAGTATGTGAACCTGTGTAGTAAACACCCGGAATATTTTTAAAACCTTGATATGCACCATGAGGAAGCCCTTTAGTGCTTTCTGCTACAGTAGCAGTAAGACCATCATAAATTTGTTGAGGTGTTTTACTGAATAAAACTTTTCTAAGATTGTCATTATTTTTTTGACCATCTTGATAGTTTACAGAGTTAATCTTGTTAAATAAAACTGAAGGGTTAGCAACCATTTGGATGCTATTAGTCTTCACACCTTTTCTTTTCTTATCAGCTTCTTTTACACCTTCTTGAATTTCTGCAACATCCTCAGAATCAAATGTTTCGTGAGTAGGAGTATTGTCTATAAAAGTAACTGGGCCAGCAGAAGTTTGAACTTCTTTAGAAGTATTTTCTTCTAATGTAGCCAGTTCTGCATCATATTTAGCATTAATTTTTTTTGAATAAGCGTTTAAACTGGATTCCTCCCCTGTTCTTTCTCCTGTTTTAGAGTATTTACCAAAAGAAGTTTGAGAATACGCAACTTTTAAGTAATCTTCTGTTGTTTGTTCTTTACTGATTTCAAAAGGAGAGTTATCATTAACATTACCATATTTATTTTTTTCAATACCTTGGTAAGCCATTCTTTTTCCATCAGGATACGTTCTTATTTGAACATAAGTAATATCTCCATCATCATTAGTAAATGTAAATTCTTCTACTTTAGACGCATCTTTATCTTTATATTCATTTAATTCTTCCTGTCTTCTTTTTTCTATATCAGCTTTCTTAGCTTCTATATCAGTAGCTTTATTTTTATTTTCAGCTCTTTGAGCTTGTGCTTTCTTAGTTACTTCTGCTTTTACTTTAGAAGAAACTTTACCTTTTACTTCTTTACCGTTTTTATCAACGGCTGTAACTTCCCCATTAGGTTTAACTATATAAGTCTTACCTTCATTTTTTACAAGTACGTCTTTAGTTTCTTTCTTAGTTTCAGCAGGTTTAGCCTCAGTAGCTTTAGTAGCTGCTGCAGCTTTAGGAGCTGGTTCATCTACAACGTCTTCTACATCAGCACCATTAACATCACCGGGTTTAACTTCAGTATCTAAGAAAGGTGATTTATCAAAGTTATCTTCAGCTCTTTGATATTCAGCCATTACATCAGCAAAGAATTTATTATATCCGTTCTTATTTGTAAGTTGCTGATAATGATAAATAGCACCATCTGTAGCACTTATAAGTTTAAATCCATCTTGTGCTTTGTTTAAAATATCATAAGCATCAATAGGATTAATTATTTTTTCATTACTAAAAGTTTTGTTATTAGCATAATAATTTAATAACTCTGTAGCAGTTTTTGTATAGTTTCCTTTATAATCATCAGCTAAAGCATCTTTAAGTTCTTCAACTTTTTTATTTAAAAAGTCTCTTTCTTTTGTTTGCTTTTTATATAAATCGGAATCCTTATCTTCAACATCTTTTGTTAATTCATCAATCTCTTTAACTCTTTTTTCAAATCTATTTATAGTATCTTGTACACCTTTATCATTAGTTAAATTAATTACTTCATCAACATTAGCACCAGTGGATTGAGCTATCTCTGTAGATATTTTAGAAAGTCTTCTTTTATTATCATTAATTTCTGATAAGTTAAGACCTAACTGTGTTTTATATTCATCAAATACAAAATAATTATTAGTTCCTTTTTTATAAGGATTAGGGAAAACTTTTTCTACTTTATCAATATTATCTTTAATATCGTGAGCTTTTTTGATAATATTATCAACAAAAGCATCTGTAGTTTTTTTGTTTTCTTCTGAGAAATTTATACCAAACATATTTTGGAACTCTTCAGGCTTAAGTTCTTTAAGCATATTAAGTTGTTCCATTCTTAAATCAAAGCGATTAGCTCTGACTCCACTTTCAACAAAGTTAAATAATTGTTGAAATTTAAGATTTTTATGTTCAAAAATATCACCTTTAGCTAAAGCTTCATCCATAGAAGACTTAATAGATTGAGCTACTACAGCTTCATCATAAGTATTTCTAAATAAACCAGAAAGTCTTTGACTATTAAGTAAAGAAACGGCAGAATTAATTATTTGATTTTTTCCACCATCAATACCTTTTCTACGCTCAAGAGCACCTCTACCAACATGAATAACAGCACCGCTAAGAATACCTAAGAATACATTCTCAAGACCTTCTCTTGTAGTTAGTACTTCTTTTAATCCTGTTGCTAAAGATTGGGTAAAATTATCAACAGTATCAATATCCTTATTAGAGAATTTACGCTTATAATAATCTTCGGCAGTTCTTTGAATTACAAATTGAGAACCTTCTTCAAATCCTTCAGTAAGACTTGTAGTTATAGGTCTAGCTATTTTACCTGCTGATTTAAATAAATCAAATTTTGTACTATTCTTTAATGTATTTTCAAATACATCCATAGATGCTTTAGATAATGCAATATCCGCATCACTCATTACTTCAGATTGTACTGCTTTTCTAGCTGCATTTGTAGGACTAAATAGTGAACCAAAAATTTGTGAATTTGTAAAAGTAAGAAGAGCTACGTTAGCAAGCATACCAGCATTACCACCACCTCTTGCATATTCCTTAATCTGTTCTAAATCATAACCAGATGGGTCACGATGATATGTATTTCTATAATCTTCTGTTAAATTTTTTTCAATATTACGATATGTTTGATTTGCCTCAAATGTACCTTCAGCAATAGCAGAAGTACCTATAGCCAGACCATATCTGAATTTATCAACAATATTTTTTGTTTTATTAGCTGCATTTATAGTAGCAAGAAGTTCATCGGCCTTATCTAAAGATTCAATAACAGCAGTTGAAACTCTTTTTTCAGCAGTAAAGTATTTTCCTATTTTACCAAAAGCACTCATTATTTGAGAGCTTACTAATGGAACATCACCAACACCTCCAGTTAAAACTCCAACTACAGCATCTTCAGCAATAGCACCACCAATAGCACCTGCAGTGAAGCCAAGGTTATTTAATAAAGTACTCCAGTTATTAGCAGAACCATTAGTAAAAGGAATCCAACTAGCAATAGGATGTAACTGATTAGCAGTAGATTGATATGTAGGATGACTTATTTCTAAATTTTCCATCATATCTGCAATAGAATTTGCTAATTTTCCATTATATGTTTTATCTATATCTCCTGATGATAAAGCATCTAAAGTTTGGGGAACAGCAACAATAGCTTGTGCAAAAGAACCTGTAGTATTACCTAAAAATTTTAAAATATTATTTCCCCATGTAGTCCAAGCACTTTGTCTATCACCATATTGAGCTTCTTGATTTGTATTATATGGGTCAAATCCATAAATAGGTGACTGATATCTTAGAGTTTGTTCAAGAGGTGTTCTAACAGGCTGATTTATTTCTAAAGAAGATGACCAAGGTGCAGATTCAGTTCTTACTTTATCAAAGATACTTGATAAGATTTCTTTAGGAGAAGGAGTAACCTGAGCACCCGGAACATTAGGCATAGGCTGAGTATGTAACTCAGGACTAACTAAGTTATTCATTCCTGTATTCAGGAAATCCAAGTTTCTGTTATATGTACCATTTGGAACGTCAGGCATTATTTATAATTTCTTAATTCTTCTATAAATTGTTCGTGTGTAAGTCCTTGTTGCGATGCAAGTTTAACTACTTGTTTTGCTTTATTATAAGCATCAGAAGGACTTAAACCATTGGTTGCTGGTATTGTAATTCTATCTACTCTATTTGTTTTATTACCATTTTCATCTAAATAATAAACTACAGCTTGTGCATAAGAGTTATTATCATTTAAATCTGATGAATTTCTATCTACTATATTTACAAAGATAGACATATCTTTATTTCCATAAATAGGTAAATCAGAACTTCTACCGTTTATTTTTACACTATAGTTAAGTGAGTTTTCATAAGGGTCTCTTACAATTCCCATTTTAGCAGCTTGACTATCACTAATAAAAGTTTTATATTTAGTTTTTACTGTTTTATCACCATTACCTACTTCAATATCAGATATAACAAAGTAACGTCCAGTACCATCAGATGCTTTTCCTATCATTGTAGGAGTAATCTTTTTTTCTACTGTTAAATCACTATTGCTAAGTTTAGGAGAATCTCTATAAGGTTCTGATTTTCCATTTATTAATTCTGTACTTATTAAATTAGATAATTGTCCATCACTAACAAAAGGGTCTTTATTTGAAATAGTTCTTAAACCATAAACATCTCTTGTTTTTGTAGTTTTAAGACCTTCATTAATATTTTGTATGACTGTAGTTAAATAATCTCCAAATTCAGAATTTGCATAACCGGGAGTTACAAAACCAAGAGCAGCAAGTCCATTTTGAATTATTGAAGCTGCTTCATTTGTGCTTTTTGAACTAAGTTCTGGATGTTTATTAATAAACTCAGTTATTTTTTCTCTAGCTGCTTCTGGAATGTTAAAATCATCATAAACTTTATTACGAACAGCTTCTACTTTTTTATTGTTAGCTTTGATAACTTCATTGTTCATTAATATCTTCTCAACATCAGCATCAAAACCATCTATTAAATCGGGAGTTACTGAACCTTTTCCTAAAGCTAAAGCTTCATAGTTCTTATATTGATTAGCAATAAATTGTAATTGAGAACTATTTAAATTTGCTAAATGACCATATTGCTGAACTACAGCGTCATGTTTATAAACAGGTTTTCCATCAGGGCCTGTTGTCGTTTCAAACATAGCTAAGTCATCTGCTTGTAATCCGGGTTGACCATTAAAATCTTCTATAAACTTCTGATTCTTAAGAAGTCTGGCTGTTCCTTTACCTATAGTTGTTACTTCTGTAACACCAACTTCAGGGTGTTCACCAACTAGCTTGTTTATAATAGATGCGGATATTTGGTCATTTTCTAGCTTTAATGCTGTATTTTCATCTGTAATTTTAGCTAATGTTGGAATAGATGCTTCTTCTGTATTAGGGTCATCTGTTACTAAGTGGTTATCTCCTGTTGGTAAATCAAGTAATTCAATTTCTCCTGTTATAGGATTAACATGTCTATACTTACCTGCAGCAGCTAACTTAACTTGAAGCTCTCCCTCTTTAATATCAAGCTCTCTATTTTTTAATTCTACTGTTTTAGCAAAATGTCTATCAGCTTGTTCCATCTTATCAGTGAACATCTTAGCTTGGTCAAATTGTATAGTTCTGTCTGTTCTATTAACTGAGAATCTATTACCTAATCCTCTAAAATAATCATCTGCATATAGATTGTAATAGACTTCATCAGGGTTAGATTGAAGTGCTTTACCAAAATTCTGTGAGAATTGTGACTTAGCCGAGGCAATAGAAGATACTACTTTAGCTTGTTCATCTGCTAATTTATTGTAATTTTTTCTAGCTTGGGGGTCATTAACTGCTTGAGCAGCAAGGTCTTCGTATTCTCTTTGAAGTCTTACAGCATCATCAACTTTAGTTTGATATTGTGCTTCTCCTTTTTGCATAAGAGCCTTAGGGTCAGCTCCTCTGTATAAAAACCAAGCATCTCTTTTCATTTGTTCTCTTTCCTGAGGAAGCATATTATCAGCAGCAATAGCCATTATTCTGTCTGGACTAATTCTTTCACCTGTTTCCTTAGTTATGTAATATCCATTTTGCATGATATTAGTAGTAAGGTCAGATTTAATTTTATCAAATAACTTATAGTGAGCATCACGATAAGCTACATAAGGAGTAGCCTCAGATGGGCCATTATAACTACTTCCAATAGTTTTATCATTCATGTAAGCATTAACACTTTGCATGTCATATGCTTCATTTACTTGGCTATAAAGTTTTGAAAGTTTAGGGTCTGTTTTAAATTTTTCATAAGAACTCATTAAATTTCTAACTTTCTTTGTTGAAGCAAGTGCAGAAAGAACTTTATTATCAGAATAAATATCAGAACCTAAACCTTCTACTTGTGCTGTTACACTTTGGTCAGATAAGTCAATTCCACCATATGTATTTAAAGAACTAACAAGATTATTAATCTTACCGTTAAGATAGTCTCTATCTTCTGTCTTTAATACATCTAAGCTACCAAGTTGGTCTATATCAGATTGTATCTTTTGGCCTGCCTTATCAAACTGTTCTTGCTTGATACTCAACACTTTAGAGAAAAGGTTGAGGTCAAGTGGTAGCTCGTAAGGGCTAGACTTAAAAGGTGTACTTAAATAACTTATCGCCATATCAAATGTAAGTTAAGCAAAGGTAGTGATTTTCATTGATTTAATGAAATCTCTAATGGATTGCTGTTAAAATTATTATTTTTTAGGTTTAGCAGAAGCAGCAGCCGTAGGTATTCCAAGTGGTCTTCTGAAAATATACTGTCTTCCGTTGAATTGTCCTTGTTGATTAAAGTTCGGGAATAGCTGCATAAGAAGATTTCCTTCTCTATTAAGTTTTGCATTTTGTGCAAGACGTTGATAAAGCTCATCCCAAGATGTTCTCTTTTGCTTGCTTTGTGCTTCTAAGCTACCAAGTTGCTTACGTTCAAACAATTCTCTTGCTTGTTGGTCAGCTTGAGATTGTTGTCCTCTTGCTGTAGCATTATACATTGTTTCTTTATTCTTAATATCTTTATTTACATTCTCATCATTACCAAGTATTTGATTATCAAGGGAATACTTGCTTGTAAAGATATTGGCTAGATTAGCATATCCTTGCCCGTTTGCAGGTAAAAGCTTTAATGCAGCATTAAAAGCAGCCTGACCTGATTGTAACGCAGGTGTAGGATTTTGTCTATTTAATCTTATTTGCGGAACCTCAATAGGATTATACTTTACAGGTATTCTTTGTGAAGCATCTAATAATCCTTGAAGCGGGCCAGCTACATCATACCAATTAAGAGGTTGATTAAATCTACTATCAGAACTACCATCACCATTTGCAGTATTAGCCGCAGTTGGTGTACCTTGACCTAAAGAACCACTAGCACCATCAGGATTTCCTGAAGTATTAGCAGCAGATACCCCATTTTCATTTCCTGTAGGTAATGTAGGAATTGGTGAATCTGGCATATACCAGTTATAATTTGGATTATTATCCGGTGTTAATTGAGGGCCAACACCAAGTCCATTACCCTGATTACCATGAGAGTAAACAGTAACATTACCTAATGTTTTTGACTTTGCTAAATTTCCAGTAGGTTCATCTGAACCAGCAGGAATATGATACCATTTACCATTAATATATTGCCAGTCATTAGGATTAAAATTAGGGTTTCTTCTATTAGGTCTCCAGTTATGACCTACACCAACTTGTGCTTTTGATACTTTATATTTACCACCGCATTTAGCTTTAGGTTGCTCTATACCAGCCATTTGTTTTATAAACTCTTGATGGTCAAATAGTTTATCAAAAAGTTCACCTTCTGTTGGTACAGTTTGGAGATGTTGTAAATTCATATCCATTGAATTTTGTGCAAACTTATTGTTAGGAGTTTGTGTAAGTGATTTTACATTACTCTTTAACTTAGCTTGTAATTTATTTATATGTTTATTATTTTTTTCAAGAGCTAATTCTAGAGCTTTTGAGTGTGAAACTTCTTTACCCGGATTATGACCAGTAAGAAGTTCTGCCATCATAGGACTAAGTTTAAGATGTTGAGAATCAGTATCTTTTCTCATAGTGCTTGTATTTTCAAGTACTCTTGATACATCTTGTAAAAGCTCTCCTCCTTGTTCATGTGTATTACCATTGTCTGAAACCTTCTTTATTTGCCCTGTAGCTTCCTGAAATACTTCACCCTTCTCTGCCTCTACATTAGGATTATCATCCTTAGAAACGCCTTTAACGGCCTCTAGACCATACTCAGCTTTCTTTGGCATTTTAGAATCAATCATTTTTCTTGCAGCTTCTGGACTTTTACCTCTTGCAACAAGTCTAAGAAAGGCAGCCTGTCTTGATGTAATTTTATGACCATATACAGTTCCTTGATTAAGTAAAGCGGATGCCTCACCTTTATCTAAAGCTCCACCGTTTTTAGCATACATAGGTAAATCACCAATACCATCTTCTTGTCCACTTTCATAACTAGGTGATTGTAAAGCTTTTAGGTATTGTTCTTGCTCTTGTTTTCTATTTTTAATTTCTTGTATATCATTTGCTGTCTTAGTTATAATTCTAGCAGCAGGATTGATTATATTAAACGGATTATTATTTCCAATATTTCCTATACCATTAGCAAGAGAAATAATGTCATCAATACCGCCACTGCCAGCAAGACTTAAACTATTCAAATCATAACGCCCTGTATTACGTACATCTATTCTTTTATCGGAAATAGAAGGAATAGGTATATCTTTATATAAACCAACTTGAGCTTTTTTTACTGTATATTTTTTAGCCATTACGGATTCTTTTTAAATCGTGGAGAATAGAAGTTTTGTTTTTGTGTGTATTGTATATCACCTGAACTAGGGTCAATATAATAAGGCAAATTTAATTTTTCATCCCAAAATAACTCATTTACTTGTTGAGGAACATAAGGAGAAACTAAAGACTTAGGAATAGGACTATAATCAGGAGATAATTTATTTCCATTTATATCTACATAATCAGGTACTCTATTACCAACGGTAGCATTTTCTCCCATTATTAAATTTCTTTCTACTGCAAATTTTTTAGCCTGCTTATTAGCTTCTGCTATTTGTTCTTTTGTATATCCACCAACTTGCATCTTATGTTCCTTTACAACTCCATACATAGCTACAGTATGATTAGGGCCATGTAATACAGCGGTCTTTCCTCTTTGGTCTGTTACCTTTATAGGTCTTCCAGAATCTAATCCGCGTATAAGATTATACTGCGGTGGTAAATCAAGCGTCATACTTTGTAAAGAACTACCGTTCAATCCATTAGCTAGTTCTGTAGGTGTGCTTGCTACTCCACCCATTTGTCTTTTAGCGGGTTCTATATGCCAGTGAGGGCCAACTCCTTTTACATTTCTTTCATCAATTATTTCATAACCTTGACTTTGCATATATGCTCTTCCTTCAGGAGAAGCAAAAAAAGCATCTGTCTTAGGCTCTGTTCTAATATCGGCAGCTCTACCAGTTAAGTGAAACGAGTTCTTTGCAGAACCAGTTATCTTACTATTTTCTTGAGGTGTTCTAAGTCCACTTGTTACTGTAAAATTTCCTATTTTTGATTTAATCCCTGATAATACTCCAGTTAATTGATTAGATAATCCTTGTGAGCTAACTCCTTGTTTAAAAGATATTCCTTCTGCGCTTGGTGTTCTAGACACATTTGTATTAGGAGTTGAAGCAGGAGTTCCACTAACTTCCTCATCACTAAAAGTTATAGGCATATTATCATCATCCTGAAAAATAAAATTTAGGAAGGGGTCATTAAAATCCTTACCTATAGTTTGATTTCTTTGTAAACTTTCAAGTTGGCTAGCAAGGTCATTATATTTACCTAAAAGCTCCTGATAATTATCATCTCCAATATCTGAAGACGTTGTTTCGGCAGCCTCTTCGGTATTATTATCTTCACTCTCTTGTTCGTCCTGTTGTGGTTGCTGTTGATTAGCTTGTAAATAACTAGCTACCTGATTAAAAAAATCAGTACTATATAAATCATTTTGACCACCAACTTGATATTTAGATTTCTTTCTCATTAACTATCCCTTTTAGTTTGGTTCTCTTGTCCAAAATTAAATATAAATTTATAGTTTGAATATTTATCGTTCTCTAATCTAATTCTAGTTTGTCGTCCAGCAATAGGCTGTTTGTAAACATCTGATTTATAATAGTTAAGAGAAGACGTATTAAGTACTTTGTTTACATTAGAACATTCATTTTTAATAAATGGTACATTATTTGTTTGTGATTTTACAGTATCAAAGAACTGATTAAATCTCCATTTATTATCTCTGTTTGTAACAAGTATCTTAATTTTGTTATTCTCTACTTTAGGATATTGTATACTAGCAAATAAGTCTTCCTCATTTTTAACTATAAGTTCAAGAGGGCCGCTACATTGTCTATCATTGTAAATCAATGCTTTATTAAATGTTATGTTTCTTAGATATACAGTATCATATAAATTATGGTATCTAATAACATCACAATCATATTGTACTGAATTTAAAACTCCATTTAAAAGCATAGGTTCTGATAACAACTCTATGATAAACGGATATATTTTACCATAGTAAACTTGATAAGATTTATTAGTAAGATTATGTGACCAAAGAGAACTATGAGTTAAATTATGTTCAAGGTCATTTATACCAGACTGAGTATATTCTACATCATCCACATAAAAGTTAGGTATGAATGAATGGAAAGATACCCATGTCTTAGTCATAAAATTATACGAAGCAGTCCATGATTTATTACAGAAATACTTAGTATTTGTAACTCTAACTACTTGATTATCGTGTATAAATTCTTTTTGAACTGGGTCATAGATTACGCCTGCATGTATCCTTTTATAGTCAAGTTTAGTTATAAAGAATCTATTAAATCTTTTATCAAAAGAGAAGTGAAGGCCGATTCCTTTAAAGTTATTATCAATATCTTTCAAGTCAATAGCTGGAAAGTCTTTAATAATCTGGAACGGAAGATTTTCTTTAAACCAGTTTTTCATACCTGAAGCACAAAGTTCGTCAAGACTATCTGCATTTGCTCCCATATTGAAAATCTGCCCTCTCTTAGCATCAGCCCAGATATGACCAAATTCAGTATTTAATATATCAGAATGCTGAGAACCAGCGTATCCAAGATTTGTAGCACTAAACTGTTTAGGACGAGAAGTGAATAAGCCACCATTACTGATAGCTACCTCTTTTGCATCTAGCTTTAAGGTATCATAAGAATTAAATATCTGGGATGTATTCTCAAATCTAGCAAGTATTCTATTATTCTCAATACCATCAAGTCCAATGATTCTACCTAAAGAAGCAGGTGCATCATATAGGTCGTTTGCTTTGAACACCAACCAATTATCATAAGAGTTATCATTATAAGATTCCTGAGAATTAATAATTCTATAAGGATATACTGTCTTGCAATCTTCCACTTTTATAAAAGGTTGAGTTCCGATTACACTTTCTTTATTTTGTTTAGAATATGTTTTATTATAAAAGAAGTAATTATCTTCTGTTATAGGTACATTTTTCTCTTGAAACCAGAAATTCAAATCTTGCTGGTGAGGGTAGAAGTCTTTTTCCTTAGCGTTTTCACCGTGTCTGAAATCACAGTTGACATCAGATTCTGAAAGGAAATAAGGTATTCCGTAATTATATACGTGTATGAATCCACTTTGGTTGAATAATTTTTGTTTCTTTGCATCCAGTCTTGTATTAGCAACACCGATTAAATCTGCAAAGGATGCAAGTAATTTTGTTATATCGAATGTATTTCCCGATAGTCTATCTAATAGAGGTTCAGGAGTGTTAAAATAATAGTTAGGATAACCTACATTACCTAAATCACTATATCTTACATCAGCTTCATTGTTAAATCTGAATCTTGTTTGTAAGAAGAAAGGCATCTTTCTTTTTAAGGCAAATCTAGTTATAAAGGTATCTCCACCATATAATCCATCTTGAGATGTTGTATATGTTTTACTTAAATCAAAAGTACAACTATTTGTTTCAAGATAAGCAATATCAGTTATAGCACCGTATTGGTCAGGTACAAAATTCTTAAGTGAAGCATAATAAGAAGATATATCTTTATATACTCTTTTATTTAAATCATCTTGTTTAAGACCTTCACTATCTAAAGTTATTCTACTTGTATCTTGAGTTATTGTAGAAGGGAATCCTATTTTAGCATTATCAAGTTTAAGATATACTGAACGCTCTCTATTCCAATTATTTACATATACATTAGTATATTGATTAGCTGTTGTATTTACAGCTTCATTTACTAATTGTATAATAGGCTCAAGATAAGCACTTCTTTCAATCTTTCTTATTTTGTTACCTGTAGAATTATTTACTAGTCTAAAATTATTATACTTACCAATAGAGTTATACTGAATAGCAAAGTTTTTTAAAGAGATAATTGATTTGAATAAATCATTCATTATATCAATTTCCTTTAAGCTCATTACAGCTAAATAAGGTAACTGTTGGAAGAAAGCACCAGCAGGATTACCAGAAGCAAGATTTAATAATTGGAATGTTTTACCATGACAAGTATTTCTTTGTACTTCTGCTACTTGTAAACTAAGAGGGTCAAGAACACTTACAGGAAGTACAGGTAATCCTGTAAAATCTTCATATTTCATTACTCCACCGGGGTCAAGAACACTTATTGGTGCATATTGAACTCCTGGAATTGCAGGAGCTGTAGTACCTGTACCAGCAACTAAATCAATAGCTTGTGTACTTCTTGATACAATAGTTTTACACTCTTTCTCTTTTTCAGCAGAGAAAGCAGCAGCTATACCAGCAGCAAAACTTACTAAAGTTGCAGCAGTAGATAAGAACTTATATTTAGCTTGTTCTTCAGCTTCATTGAAGTATCCTTCAGATTTACCATATTCTTCAGTCTCAAGTTTAATCTCAGTTCCTATAAAAGGATTATTAAAATGAGTATCAGGAGAATGGAAAGTATATCTTTTAGAAGGAGCAAATGTATTAGGTTTAGGACTTGAGTTATTACCAAAAGTATAAGTATTTGGATTATTACTTATAAGGTTATCAGGTCTTAAATCGTTATAAGGATAATTGGGATAATAATATGTATTACCATGCTTGTCATACTTCCACATATCATAGAGCAATCCTTTGGCAACAATAGATTTATTACCTACACGATTACCTCTTACAATACGATATTCTGTTATTTCATCTCTTTCTTCTTGAGTTATAATACCATCTATAACTGCTTGAGTAAGAGCTGCTTTTACAGAATTATGGTCAACTCTAAGACCAATAGGATATATAATATTAAGGTCAAAGTAAGACTTAGCACCATTTAACCCATCGTGAATATGTGTTACACGACTGTCTGGGAATTTGTGGTGTCTAATAGGTTTACCACAAAGGTCACCCCATACTTCAGGGTCATTAGGATATGTTCTGGTTGATTCCCAGTATGAGAATTCACCATACTCCCAAGTACCATCAGATTCACAATTAGGAATACTTTCGTGTGGTGTTCCTATAACTGTAGCTGTATTGTATACTTGCCAAAGTTTATTTCTTGTAAGACCACTACAAGTAGTATCTTCTAATACATCATTATTAGATACAGTAGCATCTACGTTAATACCATAAGTATTAAGAAATCTCGCTTTACTAGGGCCGGGAATATGGAAAGGCCCAAGTTCTTCACCTGTGCCTTTTACAAAAATAATAGCAAAAGGATATACCTCATCTCTTTGGTATCCTCTGAATAAAAATGAATATTTAGGGTCTTTATATATAGTTTCTGGTACAGCAATAGTCTTCCAGTAAAGAGATACATTATTAGCTACTCTTTGTAGATTAGGTTTACTGAACTCCTCTAAGTCACTGAAAAACAGAATGTTATTGGAATCAGCAATACCTCCAGCAGTTTTATAAAAAGCACTTTTCGAAAAAACATCTTCAGCAGTAAGGTTTAATAATCCTTGCTCATTACCCGAATAAGTAATAAATTTTTGTACAGTCGGGAAAGTTCCTACAAGTTTAAATGAAGTAAAATTGTTTATTGTTTCAGCTACTATTAAATTATAATAGTCATATACTTTAGGTTCATTTAGATTACTGATTACTAATGAAATAGCTTTGTCAGTTCTGTAATCAGTATCTATAGTAATTTCTTTTGAAAAAATAGGTATTGGATTTGTAGCAGGAAAAGCATCGCTAAAAGCATTTCCTTTAACATCAGAATATTGTATAATAAACTGATAAGTACCTGCCTGTAAACTACCTCCATAAACTACCTCTGCAAAATCAATACAAGGCTTGCTTATAAGAGGATGGTAGTTTAGCTTATTACAATCAAGCTCATCTGAATATATAGGTTCGTGACAAGCATCGTTAGTATATCCAATAATCTTCTTAAAATATTGATTTATAACAAGTTGATTTGATGCATTATAATCAAAGTATAAGAATCTTCTCTGGTTTAATTTATCGGTAAAATAGATATTTAAACTACAATCAGTTATTTTATATCTGATTTTTACAGGATAATTTATATTAAAATTTAAACACTTATTGCTAATGATTGTACGATATACACAATAAGGTTCTTGAGTTGTTTGTTCTAAAGGAGTAGTTTCTTTTTGTGTTACACAATCTATACAACTACCCATAAGTTTATCATCCTTATTATCATCATAGGGACATTCAATAACTTCACCAAATTCAGAATCTCCTGTTATTGTATTTAAAAGAGCATATATTGTTCTATTTTGCTCATGTATTTTTCTTTTACCTATTACTACATAATTTAAAGGAAAATTTATAGCTAAAATATTACTACCTTCATTTTGAATAGACAATAAGTTTCCTTCCTGTGAATTAGATTCTACAGAACCATTTAACATAAAAGGATATGATGTACCATCTAGATTAGATGGAACTATATCCTTTATCATGCCTTTTCTTGGAACACTGTTAGTTATCATATTATACTTGCTGTGCTATAACTTTTACTATATTTGAACTTCTTTGTCTTCTTACTGTATTTATCATATTTTGGAAAGAAGGAAGTCTGTTTATAAATTTGGCTTCTGCAAAATACTTATTATATTCAGCTTCTGCAAGCTGCCAACGATTTTGTAAATCAGGAACTTCCCCATTGATAAACCACTTTAGCATCAACTGGTAGATTATGTACCATTCTATAGTTTTTTCTACTTCCTTAATATCAGGAATTAAAGGTACACCATTTTCATCTTTAGCAAGTTCATAGTATTTTATATATACACAATCTTTATTAAAATTTGTAAGTAAAAAACCATCATCTATAGTAATCTCAAATGGAGAAGTACCTAAGATATTTTGACAGTCATCTGTACACTTATTTCTTTTTACATTAGGGCTAAGAGAAAGTAATATAGGACTTGTAAAATTCATTATTACATTCTCTTCTTTTACATACTGTCTTACAGTTATTCTTTCAAGTATTTTATTATCTGAATTTGCAACACAATTAATATCACAATTTTTTCCAGAATCTAATACTTCCCATGTTACATCGTTATATACAGAAATAGGATTTCCTTGTTGATGAACAAAATCTTTTCCTTCAAAAACAGGAGTTACTTTATATGCAGCATAAAGTATTGAAAAATTTGCAGGTAGAGGAGCTTTAAAATTATTTACATTTAAAACAGCATCACTTTCTTTATACACACCTACACCTAAACTTCTTAATACTTCATTTATATAAATAGGAAATTCACCTTCATCAATTAAGTTTGCAGCATTGTATGAAGATAAAAATCTTTTTACTTTAGAATACATCTCAGATGCACTCTTAAAAACATTATTACTATCAGGATTAATTATAGACATTATTAGTCTTTTTTGTATATTTTATTAAATCTTCTCTCCATTTTCGTTGAACTCCAAAGGTCTGTATTTTCCCAAGTGAAATATTTTTTACCATCTTTAATACTCTTAGCCACACCTCTTTTAAGTATTCTATAAGGAACAAATTTATAGATATGTTTGTTAGCACAAATCATTCCTATTCTAAACCATTTTATATGATGTACAAAACCAAAAGAATGTAAATTAAGAAGTGGTATTTTCTTTTGAAACTTTATAGAGTTAATCCAGTCTGTAGGTACTTTTTTAGATTTATATTTTGTAACAATTACATTTCCTAAATTTTCCGGTAATTTAATTCCTGCCTCTTCCTCTATAACAGAATTTCTCATTATAGTATTGGTAGTTTTTATTATATTACAGAAAGTTTCATAGTCTATATTTATAAAAGTTTCATCTATAAACTGCTTATAGAGTTTCTTTCCTAATGGATTATGACGATTTCCTACTGTTAATTTTGAACCTTTTGAGGGCATTACTTATTACTTTGGTTTGGATTTGTATCTTCTACTATTGCTTTATAAGTTCTTGCAAACTCGATAATTGTGTCTTTTTTAACAGGGTCTAAAAGATGTTCAGGACATGGAAAATATTGGTCTAATGGTTTAGCACAATCAGCTCCTTTTTCTTCATTTAATTTGTCAACTTCTTCTGGTCTCTCAAAAAGTCCTTGTATACTAACTGCCTCTACTTCTGAATCAGGTATATAAACATATTGGTCATCTATCCAAAAATACTTTACAGAAGGGTCAATAATTTCTCTATTTTTTATATCTTTATACTCACTAAAGCTTACCTGCTTATACTCTTTACTTCCATCTATGGTAAATACTTTTACAATGCTTCCGTAATTGCTATCAAAACTCTGTGGTATTCTTTTTGTGGATTTCATAAAACATTGACAATGAGGTATATCGAATCCACACTCCATAGGGTCATACGACTTCATATGAAGGCATTTGATTCTTTTCCAGATATTCGTTATTTTAAATAATCTTCTGGAGTCTAAATCTTGTTTTATCATATTACGAGCCTTATCTTTAGCACGGGATAAAACCAGTCTATTACTGATTCTATCATCAATATTCATGCTGCGTAGTTGCCCTATAATATCTGATACTAATTGTCTGTTTGTTAATTCCATTGAATTTGATTATTCCGGTTAGCGGTTATTAATTATATAGCTAAGTGCTTTTTCTAATGAAACAACAGAATCTTTAAAATAACCAAGTCCAGTATTGCAATTAGAACATAAAAGACCTCTTACTTTACCTGTTGAATGACAATGATCTACACTTAATTTATTTTTTAAATGTGTTTGATGAATACCACAAATAGCACAACTACCATTTTGCATAGTAAACATATCATTGTATTCTGCCATTGTAATACCGTATTTATGCTTATAAGCATCTTTCCTTTGTCTTTCTTTTTCTTTATTTCTTCTATGTGCTAAATCTTTTTCAAAACAACTATTACATTTATGGAAGGGCATATTTGTTTCTGGATGCTTATCAAAAAAGTCTGCACTTTTGTACGTCTCACATTTAAAACAATAAAACTTGTCTTCCATATTAATTAAATAAAGTTATTTTGAATAGAGCTTTTTAGCGGATTCTCCGCTAAGGTACGAAAAATTAGGCACATACAGAAATGAGTAACCATAATTAATTAAAAAAGCCCCATCTAAAAAGATGAGGCTTACCTGCAAAGTCCCTGTCCGAATCGGGGATTATATCGTGTATGTATATTCTGCTATTAGTCCTTCTTCAGGATGGAATAAGAAGGCTTTTGCTTGCTTAAGGCTAGCATATCCTTTTCCGGCATGCCAAGCATCGGTTCCACTTAAAGATGGCATAATTTGAATCTGGAAGCCCGGATGCGTGTCCACAGATACGAAGTTTGTCTTCTTCTGTTTATGGAAGTGTCCAAGTTGACAGAATCTATACTTAGTACCTGCCCATAAAATAGGCTGCTCTGTGGCAAAAATAAGCCCTAAATCAAGGTGTTTTTCACGGTCACCGTGTGTAAACTGGAAACCGTTTTTACCGTATTTGTAATACTTTCTAAGTTTAGGGGCATTATTAACGGAGACATTAGGATTCTTGGAATACCAAGCATCTAAGATTTCTCCTATAAGGAATGTAACTGTTGTGTCGTGGTTACCCGGAACAATGAGAACATCAACCGGGGCTATAAGACTAAGTTCATCAATAGTTTCTATAAGAACCCTTTTTACAGTGGTTACTATTTTATGGAAACGTGTGTCTGCGTCTTGGGGTGTACCAGCAAAAGTCGTATTTACAATATTATCTACGTGTACCAAGTCATTACCTACAGGGAACAAAATCTTGCGTACAAGCTTGAGATTCACTCTTTTAAGTAGTTCTCTAAGTGCTGTTTTAAATCTTTTCTCAGCTATTTTAAGGTCGTAATCTTCACCTGTTTCATTCTTATGAGCAAGTTTACCAAAGTGAATATCAAATAAGCTGATTTCAAGGAGAGATTCTCTATCTTGTTCCTGATTATAGTCTATAGCTTCATAGATAGGAGCATGTTTCTTTAACTCACTGATAATCAATTCCTTCTGTTTACCAAGGTCAGTATCAAGTTTTCTACGCTCAAGTTTAGCTTTTACTTGGAATAAAGGTTCTACTGTAATAGTTCCATCATCAAGTTTTGCACCAACCTCCCATTTGTTACATTCCCATCTTACTATATTCCACTCTTCAGTATCAATATTACATACTCTGATAAGGTCTTCAAGAGTAACAATTCTTTCTTTTACAAGACTTGTTATTTCAGTAATATCACCTTTAGCTACAAATTGTGATTTTGTTGCTTCATTTTCTACTAAGCCACTTTCTCTGAGTCTTCTATAAATTCTTCTAATAGTCTCAGTAGGCACTCCAAAATGATTAGCTGCTTTTGCATAGCAGTTGTTTTTTGAACGGTCTACAGGATTTTTTAAAAGATATTCTTTTATTTCTCTATTTTTTATCATAAGTTTTTATTTAAAATTACCCAAATAATAGTAGCTATTACAAAGAAAATACTCTTTTTAAAAGCACCATGCTTTCCAAATATTTTAATAAATATCTTATCAAACAAAGCTGTACTTCCTAAGTAAGTTACTGACAAGCCTGCCCACTTATTAAAAGCAATATCAAAAACTGCTAATCTAATAAGTAATGATGTTATTGGTACCTGCCAATATTGATGTGAATAATAAGCAAGTACTCCTGTAAATAAAGCGGCTAGTGCTACACCATCTCTATGCCATCTTTTAATCCTCTTAAAATCAAGAGCATCAGCCGTATTTTTATCTTTGAGAAGAAAAGATGTTGCGTCTTTTCCTGCTAAAAATAAAGTAAAAATTAAAAGTAATAAGCCTTCTGTCATTATGCTTTGTAATAATCAATAGCTATTGCTATAAGAGAAACTATCCATAGAACGATTGCTACATAAGCTAATTTTGTTGTATCAAGTTTCCAAAAGGAAATATTCTCTTTGGATTCATGTACACCAAGAACATCGTTAGTATAAGAACCAGATTTTGAAGCTTTAAAAGACTGATATAAAAATATACCAGTTATTAATGCAAAAACAGCAGATACACCTAAAGTGAGTCCACCAGTTTTAAAAAGATTAAGTAATGTCATATTTTGAGTTTTAAATTAAAAAAGAAAAGGGTAGGGAAACCCTACCCTTAATCACTTAGTTAGACAAATCTTTAATATAACGTCTCTTTACATTTACAAGAGAGCGTTTAACTTGACGAGCAGTTCTTTCAGAAACACCGAAGTTTTCAGAAAGCCATGAATCGCCTTTTTTCAGATAAGAAGGTTTTGTCTTAAGAATGTTTGTAAAATTTGTGATTGTCATATTGATTAATTTATACAGCAAATGTACGACCTTTTCGCCATATAAAAAAATTTATTAAGTTAAAAGACTGTTAAAGGAAAGAAAAAAAAAGGGCGTAGAAACGCCCGGTAGAAGGAAAACCAATATAACCTTTCTACTATCTTTAATTACTTATACTAGAGTTCCTATGTAATAAGTAAATGTAAACCAATATGTTTCAGCTACACCTGTACCTATTCCTACAGCATAAAATTCAGCTAAATCATCAGCGGCTCTTGCTCGTATAGCAAAGCCTGCTCCTGAGTTACTACCATTACTACAAGCAGTTCCACCACAGTTTTCTTCTGCTGTAAAATTGGCAGCAATAGGTAAGCTAATTGTCATTTTTGTAACAGTTCCTGCATTTGTAAATACTAATCTAAATCTACCACTAACAGTAACTACATTACCAACTCTTAAATACTGACATTGGTATGCTGTTGTACTAGTTACGTTACCATCACCAGCTAATGTAGGTGTATATGTTCCAGCATCTAATGAAAATGAAGGGGATGTTCCAGAGGTACCTGCTGTACCAGAAGTACCGTGTGTTCCAGATGTACCAGAAGTTCCAGCGGCACCATTAACTCCTGAAGTTCCGTTTGCTCCAGATGTGCCAGAAGTTCCAGCAGCACCGTTCACTCCTGAAGTTCCAGCAGCACCGTTCACTCCTGAAGTTCCAGCAGCACCATTTACACCAGATGTTCCATTAACTCCTGATGTTCCTGATGTTCCATTTGAACCAGCAACACCTGCAGCAGAAGTACCTGATGTACCATTTATGCCCGATGTACCATTACGTCCAGAAGTACCTGATGTACCACTAAAATTATCACCTATTAAGTCATCAATTTTTTCAAGAATTTGCTCAACAGTTGATAAATTAGGCATTGCAATATTGTTCAGTTTTGTTGGTTTATCATCTTTAGAATGATAAATAACACACTGAGAATCAATTTGCTCTATACATATATTCTGTTCGGTACATTGTTCACAATAGGGAACTTGTGGTTCAGAAATAGTAACTACGCTGCCTCCGGGTAATTCATTGCAATTTAAACAGCTCATTTATTATAGTTTAGGCGGGAGTTATCGTAATTTTATAAATTACGTTATTTAAATTTATATGAAGTTCTGATAAGTCGGTTCTAAACCAGTATTGTCCGGGTTTAGAATCACTAAGTGTACCATCAATATTTCCTAAATAAAAGGAGTTTTTAATATTACATAGTTCTGTGTCAACTGCTTGTATGAATTGTTGTAGGGTATTTACAACATAGTTTTGTCTTAAACAAGGCAAATCAAAATCAATTACATTAAGTTGTTTTATTTTTTCATCTATACTTTCTATTACAAGTTCTAGTGTTGCACCATTTGATAAATTTAATCCATCAAGTTCAGATACAGCACTATTGCTTTTGTGATAAATCACGCAATCAAAGTCAAGTTGTACGGGACATCCACAATTTGTATTGTAGCTATAGTTTCCACAACTACATGAATTACATGAATTTCCGCATCTGTTACAATAACAAGACATTATATATTATTTTAAAATTAAGAATAACAAGGGCCATTATTTGATACTACTATATAACTTCCAAGAGGAACTATTCTTGAACATACAGTGTATTGTTGATATTCAGCTACAAATATGGATAAAGGTGCGCTTGTAGTGCAATCTTCCCATTCTAAAGTAGTTCCACCAGCGTTTGCTTGTATAGTATATGAGTTACAAGTACTAGATGAAACACAAGCATTACAATTAAGAAGAACACTCCAGTTTCCACTACCAATAGCAAAACCTGTAAAGGTATATACTCCTGCACCGCTATAATCTTGGCATTGTGATACACCGTTGCTATCAGTAACTGTTATAGAGCCTGCTATACCATCAGCAAATACAAGTAATGTACCTACAGAAGGAGTATTAGCAGTTGTTATAAATGTATTTCCAGAAGTTACTGGGAATGAACCACTTGATGCTGTAACAGATAATCCATTAAATTTAACATCTGTAATTCTACCAGTTGTTACACAATTTGAATTAGATATAGTACCTACACCACCAGCTACTCCAGAAGTACCTGTTGTTCCAGATGTTCCTGAAGAACCTGATGTTCCGTTTGCTCCAGATGTTCCACTATTTCCAGAAGTACCAGAAGTACAATTACATCCAGAAGTACCAGATGTTCCACCTCCACCACCATTTTCAATTAAATCACAAATAGCGTCTCTAAAAATAGATAAAATACTTAATAAAGAATAAGTATTTGTTCCTTGAAGACAAGGTACTCCTTGAGGAGTAAGACATTTTAAATCTAAAGTTATAAGAGAAGAACCTATATTTAAATCACCAAGGGCTGTTTCTAAATAAGAAAGTCTTGTTCTTAAATCACAAATTTTATCTATTTCTTCTTGATGTAATTCTTTAATAGTTCCTGTAGCAGGAGTAAAATTAAAGCATTTTGCATCAATATCTGTTAAATTAGTTCCATCAAATAATTCTTGTAATTTATCATTTGTTAAATTCAATACGTCATCTAACATTGCATCACAATCAAGTGAATCTGCATTTATAAAAGATGGTACTACTCCTGTAAAGAGTACGCAACCACTTGGAAAAATATTACCGCAAAATGTTTTGTTACCCATTATAAATTTTATTTAACACTTTCCTAAGTTAATTAGAGAAAGAATAATTCCATTAATTTCGTCAAGTTGTTTTTTAAAAGGACAAGCATCACCTGTATTTATTGCAGAATCAACTGTTCCTATTGCAAAATTTATTTTATATTTTTGTATGTTTAATTGGTCAAATAAATTATTAGTTCTTATACATTCTAATTTAGCTTTCCAAATATACATCAATTCTATAGTATAATCGCAAGTACTTATAGCTGATTGATTTGTATTAGATACAGGTGCTGATACACTAAATGCTGAAGCACAACCACACATATTAGCAAGTTTGCGTTAATTTATTTAATGTTTTATTTACTAATGAACTTGCTTTTTGGTAAAGTGTTGATGCTTTTTTAACATTTCCTAAAGCCGCATTACTTTTACCAGATTCAATAGCCAAAATAATATCAATTATATTATTTTTAAGTTTTATATCTCTTTCAATATCACAGTCAGATAAATCTAAATATTCATATATTTTTGCAAGTCTATTTTCTAAATCTACTGTTCTTAAGTGATATTTTTGAATATATACTTCTTCATACGGACATACTTTAAATTTTAATTTCCAAACACCATCTGGTAAATCAGCTAAATCAAAAGTATTTAATGTTTCTGTTAAACCTATGGTATTAGAATTAAATGTATTTATTTTTCTTGCTGATACATTTAATAAAAAATATTTTGTATATCCCGGAAGTGTAACTTCTAAAAGAGGACTTTCAGGTTCTTTATAATACTGAGAAGAATCTAAAAATACTAATGTTCTAGGATTCTTTGTTTCAAGTATTTCAAAATCAAGTAAATGATGTTTTACTCCTAAACTCATGTTATAAATTTAAATAGTGTGTACCGGGAATAAAATCTTTATTTTTATATTTGTTTAAAAGAGTACTAATAGAATAACCAAAAGATTTTTCAAAGTGAGGATAATCCTTCCATGATGCTCCCCAAGTCCAGCCATATTTGAGAAATATTTTAACTACTTCCATCCAGTCAATAGTATTGTCTTTGTCTATGTCTGTATTTCTATCCCAAATAATTTCATCTCCAGAAATATGACCATCATTATTTTTATCACTTATAAGACAAAAATCTATAGCTAGTCCGTAATTATGATAAGATTTTCCACCGGGCGCATCTGTTACTTTAGGGCCTGGTTTAGTTCTACCTTGAGCATATAGAGCATCTTGTTCTTCAAAAGTTCTAAATACCTGAACAAAACGACAACCTAGATTTCCTCCTAAAACTGAACAAATTTCATCATATATCTTTAAAAGTTCATCTTTAAGTTTAGGATGAATATATTGTATTCTGTCTATTGTTACTTTATCTTTCATTAATCTACAATTTTTTCGTCACTATTAGTTGTTTCACAATGATTCTCATTAAAGTTTTCAGTTTCTTTAACTATTTGAGACTTAAGAAATTGTCTTATAAAACCTTCAATAGCTCCGGGAGCAAGCAATAGAATACTACCAGTGATAAGTCCAGCAACACCCTGCCAAACAAAGTCTATATCCTTTGTCCAGATGAGTACTAATGTTATTACCATTGTAATAGTACCTACTATACTTGTAATCCATCCTTTTACTATATTTGTTTGTACTGACATTATTTTATAACAAATTTGAGAATAATCTCCAGACCAGCTATAAGAACTCCAACAAATATCATATTTCTTTGTTGTCTTTTTTCTGATTCATCCTGAAGTTTTTTATTAATAGCCATTTCTGTTTCCAGTTGTACTATTCTTTTTGCCTGCTCTGCTAATTCTTTTTGTGTTGTATTGTTTTTTCTATAATCATCGAACTCCGTTCTCAAATTATGTAATTCTCTATAAACAAGCTTTAACAATTCCTTTTCAGTGTATTCTGAAGGGTTAAAAATATCTTCCATAGCCATTTCTAAAACTTTATCCATTTTTTAAATTTTAGGCACAATATACACACTTATTTACAAATATTTCAAGAACAGTTTTAGCTCTGTTTAAAGAAGCTCTATTAGCAGCGGTATTAGGCATACCATTAATATACATTTTTACTGCTCTAGTCAATGTATTATCTCTAAATGTATGAATATCTACAGGGCCAGTTCCTTCACAACATGAAGGATTAAGCTTCTCAGAAATTAATGTGATTGCTTTTTGTATATAAACAAGTGCTACTTTACGTCTAGCAAATTGTCTAACATAAGAATTTATAAATACCTCCAGAGGAGATTTTTTTAATACTGCCATTTTTGTATTTATTAAAAAAGGTGGGTAGGATTCTTGTTAAACCCAAACCCACCTTTGTGTTAGAAAATTATTACTATTAGAGAACTACAGGTTCTATATTGATATTAGCACTTGAGATGTATCCGTTAACTGCGGCCTCAAAGTTTTTACCTTGACCAGCAGGGAAGAATACATGAAGATGATAACTATCAGTATATTGCTCTGACCATCCACCTACTTTATAAGAGAAGTCAAATTCAAGCACATACTCATCGTAGTATTTGTTCGGGTCAGCTTGGAAGCTATATCCTTCAACTTCTCTGATTACAGGGTCAAAAGAACGCTCTTTTAAAGCATAGCTCTTAGACTCTTTTTCAAGTTTTCTCACATTAGCTCCAAATCCAGCAGGATGTTGGTAAGCTTGGAGTTTCTTAACAGCCCATGCATCTTCTGTAGGAGCTGCGTTGTAATCAGGATTAAAGTTAGATACCTGAATATGAATTGTTTCTGCTTCGTAAGGGAAGTAATCAAAAGTACATTCACCTGTTACACGATTTACAAAAGCAACTTCAAGTTTAATACCACAAAGACAAGTACCTTCGTCTGCAAGTGTAGTATCTGCTTTCCATTCAACTCCTTCAAATGCTTGAGGAATAGTCCATACTAAATCATCCTTAGAACATCCTGCTTTTACTGCATTAGAGTAAACGGTTGTGCTATATGTGTGAACACATGAACCACTAGCATTTACAACAGCTACTGTAAGGTTAGGATAAGCTGCTTGAATATCAGTAAGACGATTTGTTCCACAAACGCTATCAGCGATTGTAAGTTTAAAAGTTTTACCGTATTTAGTTACAGTACCTGCTCCAAGCCATGCTGTAGTTGTCGGAGAAGTAAGAACACAAGAGTTTCTAGCTTTACCAAGGAATACAACAGTGTCTGTACCAGAAGCGGTAAGAGCAGTTGTAGAAACTACAACATAAGTGGAAGTACCAAACTCATAACTTACTCTTGAAGCAACTTCATCACCAGTAAGACTATAATCAGATTTGAATGTAGTTAATGCACCAGCACTACCAGCATCAAGTCTTGAAATTTTGTAAGCAAATCCACCAGTTACTAAACTGTAACCAGAAGGACAAGTATCACAATCAGGAACGATTGCAATAGCACTGTTTGAGAAAGAAGTAGGAGTAGAGTTTGTATCTTTAACTACTTGATATACAGATAGATTTCCTTCAATACCTACTCTTTTTACTACATCATTAGGATATTGTGCTTGAACAATTCCAAGAGCAATATCATCTTTGGTATCACAAATTCTAAGCTCAAATACATAGTCTGTATCAGTTGTTCCTGCTACGGGAGCAGTACATTGGCTGATAACACTAGCTTTGATAAGAGGTTGTTTACCATAAGGTTGAGTACCGATAAGCGGGTCAGAGTTGATTTGTTTTACCAAATCAGCAGCTATTAGGCGGCAATCAACACTAGCACAAGGGTCATCACAATCAGGTGATGTACTACGAACAACTGTAGAGAATTGACGAGTAATACCTTGTCTTGAGAAAAGTTTGTCAATAGGGCCACCAGTTAACTTGATATACAAGTTTTTGATTTCACCCGGTTTAGCAAATAAAGTGTTTGTATCAGTTACATCACCAGTGTTACCTACAGCCCATACTTCTGTTTGACCAGTTTTTGCTGCTTTACCTCTAAAGTTTTTAAGAAGTTTCCCTTTAATGAGTTTTGAATACTCATTTTCATTAGGAACTCCTGACATTAAAGATTTGTTAGGAACATCGGGTGTACCCCATACTAACTGAAATGCTTTTGTTGTCGCATAAGTGGGAGAAGTCAATCCTTTGTGGGTCTTGGCATCTACAAAGCCAACTTGACCTACAGCGATGCTCTCAACGGTTGCGCCTTGTGCGAGTAAGGCAGGGTTGTTTGTAACGAACACCTGTCTGAACGATTCGTGAGCCATTTTTGTTTAATTTTTGTTTAAGTTATTCTTCTGTTAAAATTCTATCTTTTGAAATCTGAAATCCTTCAGCGTTCTCAGATATACCCTGAAATTCTAAAACACATCTGCTAATTATTTCATTAACAGCTATATCTGGTAAATCAGGATTTATATTCGTTGAATGACTACCATCTATTTTTATGTAGCCTTCAATGTCTATACTAATTGGTTCTCTGTAATAAGTTAAATATGTTTCTTTAATTTTAAAGTCATTAAAATAGACTTTTAACTTATTATTTACTGCTGTACAAAGACTTTCTTCATAATCAAAAGAGGGTTTAAAATTAGCATCTCTTAAAAGATTTCTGATATTTTTGTCTTTTGTAGGCCAGTTATCAAGTGTTCTAGTACAATTACCTCTTGTAGCTATTGAAATACAACTTGATATATCAAAGAAGTCATCAGGGAGTGTGAAATCAAAATGGTCTAAATGCTTGCCCTGAGATTTTAACGATAAGTCGTCAACAAGCAAATAGTTTAATTCGTCTAGCTCATTGGTTCCTAGTTTTCTTTTTAATTTCTGTTTAAGCCAGCGTTTAGCTTGCTCATTGTAAGAAATAACAAATTTACCTTTTGGAACATTTATATTAGAGTTAGAGTCGTTTCTATTCAGTTTAAGAAGAAAGCTGTTATATGCTTCCAGAGAGGTCATTATTCTAATTCTTCTTTAAGTGATAAAAATTCTGTAGCAAATTCAGGTTTCTTGAGATTTTCGTAAACCTCTAAAGGATTTGTACCTAAAGTAACCTGTCCTCTCTGATAGTAACCTTTGTTAAGTCTGATAATTTTCTTCTTAATAGCACGGTCAACAATAATTTTGAACTGAAGTTCTTCATTTGAGAGACCTACTGCTTTTACAAAGCGTTTGATATTATCAGGTTCAAGTACTGAAGAAATATAATCAGAGAGCATTTTGTATAAAGTCATTTGCTTCATACCAGCTTTATACTTATCTCCTTCGAGATACTGTCCTACGATAACCATACGATTTTCGTCTTCTGACAGTTTAAGAAGTTCAGAACGAGCTTTATCTCTGCTCATCTGAGTAGAAACTTCTTCATCATTTACTTTATCCTCTACAAAACAGTAATACTTTGTAGCCCTATATTCAGGCAATCCAGCTTTATTTTTATCAGGGATTGCATAGTGATTAGATACTAAAACATGGTATCTTATTACATCTATAGGATTTGCACGATTAAGAACTAGGTCAGAATCACTAGAAAGTCTTACACCAAATGTTTCCCAAAAAGGACTTGTTGCACTAAGGTCTTTACCTGTTAGTTTTTCAAGACTTTCACGAAGAGCTTTAGTTTCTTTTGCTACTTTTTCTCTTTCAAAGTCATCTTTAATTCTTTGAATTTGAAAACTGTCTTCGTCTATTCCTGTAACTGCCCTTCCACCTTCTATAGCAGGCTGGAGAAAATCTCCAGTTGACGGCATTTTACTTCTGTTGTACTTATTTAACCCTGTTAATGATGCTACATCATCAGGGATTTGTTTGATAGTTACTTTATCGTATATCATATTACTGGTTTTTTAAAAGAAATTTGCGCTTTTTGCGTTATCGCCCAACGACTTATATATTAAGACAATGTATAGGAAGGTCTAGCCTTTTCTATAATAAGAGTCTTAGTTACGTCTTTTACCCAAATGTTGGAGAAAGCTTTCATCCAAATTTGATAACCGTCATGGTGGTTAGCAGACATCATACCCTTCATAGCGGCGGGGCCGAGAGGAGAGTGTGTACCTACAATGTAACCCCAATAGAGTTCACCATAGTTTTGAGGTTTAACAAGAACGATATTAGCGTTACTATTGAAACCATCATCAACACGGTATTTTACGTTGTCTACTCTAGCAGCAGCATTACTTACTTTACCGTCAGTTACGTCCATAATCATATAAGTATATGATTCAATCGGATATTCACCGATAAGACCATCCTGAGTTCTGCTGTTGTAAACATTATCAAGTGCGGGGTTGATTTCGAACTCAAGCAATCCTGCAACAGGAGAGATGAATTTAACGAATCTGTAACCAAATCCAAGGTTCATTGAGTCTTTACCGAAAAGAACTCCACCCGGAACATCACCTGTATTTGTTAAGAACGGAACTGTTTGTTTGAATCTATCTTCAAGTTCTTTGGAGATTTGAATCATACCACCAGTACCAGTCATTACTTTAGTTCTACGTTGCTCAATGGGCACGCCTGATTTTGAGTAAAGGTTGGCTACTGCAGATTCGATAAGGTTAAGAGTAATCTTGTTATAGATATATCTGTTACCATTACGAAGTTGCTCATAAAGACCAGCACCAATACGGAGAGAACGGCGACCAGAACCTGTAGCGAAACCACCTTTAGCCCACATAAGGTCTTTTTCGGTCATCATTTCCATTTCAGCACGAAGTAATACTTCAATAGTAGGCTGCCAAGTTAATGATTTAGGAAGGGGAGCACCTGTTTTGGGGTCTTTGTTCATATAAACCATTGTAGAACCCATACCTTCAAGACGTTGGTTGATGAAGGCAAGTTGAGGATGCTTAGACTCATCAATACGAGCCATATCAGCATAACCTGTAATCCAGTGATTTACAGAACGGTGTCCACCACCAAGTTCCATTTCAAGGTGCATAAAACCAGTACGAAGACCTTCTGAAGAAATAGAAGATTTTTGAGTATCGTACTCGTTGTTTACGTTAGCTACTTTCATGTACTGAACACCGGGCTGAAGCCAAGCTTTCGGATAGTAAGTACCTTTACGATTTTTAGAAACGATTTCAACTGTATAAACGAAACCATCAGCTTCTTCTACAATTTCATCTTCTGTTACATATAGCTCGATACCATCACGGAAATCGGCTGTAAGACGGTCTGTATTTTGATAGCAGTTTTCATTAAGTTTAAGTTTGAAACGCTGACCATCAAGACCGGGTTTATCGTTGTCTTTTTCTAAATCCTCAACAACGAAAGGAAGACCCAATTCATAAGGAACACTATAACGGAAACGACCTTCTGTATTAGGAACGTACATTACGTTATTCTTAAGCTCAGTCATGTTAATCAACGGAGTATTAATAATACTACGCTGGTTCCAAAGAGCGATAAGACCCTTATAAACAGTAAAAGAATCTTTACTGTAGTTGTTATACAAAAAGTTCAAATCTGTGAACTTCTTTGGGTCGAACTTAGTTTGTCCAACAATAACCGAGTTATTAATTTGATTTAATGTCGGTACTTTAAATTCTGACATGATTGTTAATTTTTACTTTAAATTTATTTGAATATTACTGAAAAGTCAGTACCACTTTCTTTGGAAGAACTTGCTGAACCTTTTTCAACGTGATTACTTCCTTTATTTTTATCAAGAGTTCCGTTTCTTTTTATAAAGTTAAACGTCTTGTCTGTTACTTTATTTTCTACTTCGATAGCTTTTCTTTTAAGATAACCGTCTTTATCTAATATGAACTCTGCAAGTTCAATATATTTTGAAGGGTCATTTTGCCATTCAGCAAATTTTAAATAGAAATCATTTACTTTAGTTCCATCTTCAAGTGTTTTAAATTTAAAGATTGAATTTTTCAGTAATTGTTTTCTTTTACTATCGAATTCTTGATTAGAATCAATTACTTTGCTTATATTGCTCTCAAAGACTTTTTGTTTTTCTTGTTGAGCTTTATTATAATCAAGCTGTTGTTGTTGAAGTTCTTGTAACTGATGTTTGTAGTTTTCTTCGTACTTACTCTTAATTTCTTCAGCTTCAGAGTCTAATGCGTTATCTTCTGCTTCTAAAGTATTAAGATATTTATTAATCTTATCGGATTTCCAACCGTGTACTTCTTTATACCACTTAGTTACAAGGGCTTTTTTAGAATCATCTGTAGAAATGTCAAATTCTTCTATTGCTTTTCTCTCTTTAAAGAGGTCAATTAATTTGTCAGCATCTCCACCGTTTTCTACATATTCAAGTACGGCTTCACCGAACTCTCCTGTAGATTTTTTTCTGCTTGTATATAGTTCATCAACTTTTGCTTCTACTTGTTTTTCAAGAAGTTGAGCAAAAATATCATCTGTAACTTCTAATTCTTCACTACCTTCAAAATCCTTAAAAAGACCTTTTTCTATAAGATATTGAACACTTGTTTTAAGAAGAGCTTTTCTTTCAGCTAGTAAAGTTTCTTCCTGAGCTTTTTCTTCTTCAGTTTTCTCTTCCTCTTTTTTAACCTCTTCAGGTTTCTTTACTTCTTCTACTTTTTCTACTTCTTCCTCAGTTTTCTCTTCCTCTTTAGGTTTAGTTTCAGTTTTAACTTCATCAAGTTTATCTAAATCTATTGTTTCTACATTAAAATTAGATGATGTACTTACTTGAAGTGGTTTATCATTACCAGTAGGAAGGTTCAGATTATTTGCATTTACTTGATTATCAGGTGTTTCTGAGAATAAAGCATCTAAACTTTCAGGTGAAATAGTTGCAACAGAAGTGTTTAAATCTCCTATCATATAATTGGTTTTTTTAAGTTCTTGATTGTCAGTGAATACAAAGGTAATTAATTAAATTGAATTAATAAAACGTATGAAAAAGTTTGAGCTATTATGGCATTACTTAGTTTTCTTCTTAATTTTATCAGCTTTTGCCTTCTGTTCAAGCTCTTTTCCTTTCATTATTTTAGCATAATCTAGTTTCTTTTCTTCTACTTGTAGACCAGCTTCTATCTTCTTTTTATCAAGTTCAAGCTTTTTCATTCTATAATCATGTTCTGAAATTGCTTTATCTCTTTCTAAAGAAGTTTTTTCACGTTGAGCTTCAATCTTATCGGAAGCTTCTTGTTGTTTTTGACCAAGTTTATCATACTCTAGAATATCTGGAGTTTGGTCTGTATTCTGGTCTTTAAGATTATCTTGTTGTCTTCCAAAAGTAGTGATATAAGCCACTTCTTTTTTATTCTCAAGAGTCTTATCAAGGTCAGCACTTTCTTGTTGCATCTTAAGTTCTTCCAGTTGTTTTTGCTGGTCAATCTTTTGTTGCTCAAGTTGGAATTGTTGGTCAAGTCTTTGTTGCTGCTTGTCATAAGATTCTTTAAGTTTAATCTTAATTTGAGCAGGAGAATTAGATGTAATAATTTCAGCAAGGTCTACAACCGTTGCATTTGTAGTATTATTACTTAAAGCAAGTTGTTTTAAACTTTCAAGTTGTCTAATATCTTCTTGAGAATTAGATACATATACGTGGAGGTCTGATAGTAAAAGGTCAGTTCCAAGTATTTTTACAAAAGCTCTACTTAGGTCAGATTTAACATAAGTAACTGTAACATCTTGTTCTTTAGATTGTACATATTGAGCTATATCCAAGTTCATTTTATTACATCTTTGGATATAGTTACTAAAGTTAGTAAAGTAGGATTCTGTTTGTGCAAATGAACGTGTTTGTCCTGCTTCTGCAGTACCAACAGGTGTTGAATTAGATTGCTGTCCTAAACGATACTGGTTAAAACCAACTTGTTTAAGAGCAAATTCTTCAAATGCTTCTGCTATTTTAAGTCTTGAAAGTATTCTTGCTGAAGCATCTAAGTCAATTTCTTTAGGATAATGACCACCAGCTATACCAGCAGCACCTTGTACGTTTGCAGGAGAAGTATCTACTACAGTTACTCCAAGCTCTTTAGCAATAAGCATAAATCTTTCATATGCTTTTGCTCCTCCCCAGTCTTTCTTATCAGGGAACATATTAACATCCATGATAAGGAATTTACCATAATCTTTTTGCATTTCAGCATAAGCTTGGTTCATAGCTACGTTATGACCAATTTGGTGAGGCTTTATTAAATCTACAAGTGATTGAGACTGAGAATTTCTTATGCTAAATACTTGTCCACAAACCGGTAATTTTGAGCCGTATAAATTATTATCTGCTTTAAATTGAAAATCTGTAGGTTTAACATCTACATAAATATCAGAAGTAAAGCCGGCATGATTTTTAACACAAATTTTAGTTCCTTTCCATGTTCTATTTACCCAAGTCCATGTCACAGTATTTTCTTCATTAGATTCATCAAATACAGAATCTATTTCTTTAAAATTAGCCGGAACTACAAAATCTTCATCTACATAGACTTTTCTTATTTGTCCAGTTTCAGGGTCTTTAAATATTAGTTTGCCAATTTTTTCTTGTGATTTCCAATAACCTTCAACAACAAAAAAATAACCTCTTCTTTCATTAAAATAACGACCACCATATAGACTAGTAAAGAAATTACTATCTAAATAAGGTAAATTATTTTCTGGTTGAAGAAATCCTTGTGATTGTCTTACAATGTCATATGCTGGATACCCTTTAAAAGGCATCATATAATTTTCATAAACATATTCAGTACCAGCAGCATAATTCCAATGTTTATCTTTTGGTTTGGCTAGTTCTTGAAGATGTTCAATATCTTCTTTTTTCATCTTATAACCGTATCTATCAATAATATCAGATACTGTAAGATAAAATACACGACCCACATAATCTCCATCTTCAATATAGTTTACATCAGGAGATTTATGAAAAAATACATTTATAGGGTTCCAAGTTTCTTGGTTATAACCATTAGGTGTTAAGTAAAAGTGTCTAAAGCATCTATCTGCAATTAGCATATCTTCAAATTCAACTTTCTCTTTTTCTAGAAATTTGAAGCGTTTACGGTCAAGCTCTAACTGATGTTGTCCCCATAGTTCTGCTGAAGAACTCCATGTTGTCTTCATGTATTCAGAAATTTGTGGGGGAGTAAGCTGTTGCTTTAACTGTTCTACTTGCTTTTGATAAGCTTGCATTTCTTCATCAGAGTTGAAATCTTGTTTATTCTCATCAACTCCCATCTCAAGTAATTTACGACTTACTTCGGCATTTATCTTAGCCATTACATATTTCTGTAATAGGTCAGTTTGAGTTCTTTGATACTCATTTCCAGTCTTTTCATCATGAGCTTTAACTCTAAAAAAATCTGGTCTTGTTTGCCATTCACCAGATAGTGTGTTTACTACCTTTGATGCAATATCATAATGTCTTAAGTATGAAGGAATTGCAAACTCTTTTGTAAGTTGACCAATCATATCAGAGTAGTCATCTTCTTCAAAATAGTGCTTATATATAAAACGTCCTTTTACAAGTTCGTAGTTTTCTACGAATCTCATATTTTGTATAAACTGGCTTCTGCCCACAGACTCCAGTGCATCCATACAGTTTTGCCACCACTCTTCATTCTTTTCACTTTTCTTTAACATCTGCGGGGGCAGCATTGCTAAGATGGACGATGTATAAAACGCGTTGTACATAAATTAATTAAAAAGCAAATATACGCAAAAATCAGGATTCATTAAAATTTTGTGAAAATTTTAATCAATTCTAATTAAAATGGTGAAGTATTAGTTCTAAATGTAGAAGCTCTACTTAATCTAAACGGAGAGCGTATAGGTTTAAACTCTTTAGTAGGTTGAGGAGTATCTGAATGATTTACTAAAGGACTTGTTTTTTGTAGGTGAGAATCATATGCTAAAGCGTGTCTAAATGCCACAATTCTATCCACATTTACTGTACTACTATAATTAAGCATTTCTACAAGAAGCATTTTATCTGGGATTCTTGTTACTCCAAGTTTTTTGATTACTCTTCCATCCTCTAGAACAGTAGTCAATTCTTCTTTACAGTATTGGTAAAGTAGAGCCATACAGTGATTTATAACTCCTACTGTAGGAGGTAAACCCTTTGGTTTGTTTCTAATAGATGTATTTGGTGAAATCTGTACTAGCAAGTTATAGCCATCAGCAAGGTAGTGAGCCTTATTTTTGGCATCCATATACTCTATGAAGTTAGTACCTACGTTTTCTATCATCAGAGTTGCGTTGTATAATTCCAAGAGCATCTCTACTATATTATGCCACTCTTTCATTTGTGTTGGACGAGCTGCATAACTTGCTACAATAGAGTTTTGGTATGTTCCGTTTACAGGGTCATAAAGTCTTTTATATATACAAACTGTACCTAATGAAGGACTATTGTTTGATGTACTTTGGTTATATGGGTCACCTCCCGCTATATATAAAAGAGGTGTAATATTTTCAGGTTCAGCTACAGGAGGCTCAAACATCATAATAGGAGCATCTTTAATAGTAGCTCCTGTTACAGGGAAATCTGTAATTTCTTTTAAAGATGTATTAAATGTATATTTTACTTTTCCTAATTGGTCTCTATAAAGTTCTACAGGAGTACCGCTTTTTTCTAAACTATTCAAATAAGCAAGATGCTCTCTAATAGCTTCAATAGGAAATTCATTTACTTCATCACTTAAGAAACAATCTTCTGGTTCCTTCGGAAAATACATTCTAGCTTTAAGAGCAGCTTTTGGGTCTTTAGCATTTTGAGCATCTGCTATTTCTCTATCTGTTACAGAATCTGCTAATGCTTTATCTGATTCATAAAAAGGAAGATTTAATAATTCAGAATCTTCTGGAAGTAATATATTATTTTTTCTTACAAAATTTCCAAAAGTTGTTTTAACTTTTCCTTCCATTCTATAACTACCCGGAACAAAAAGACCATATTTTTTGGATTTACCCGGCCATTCTACACCTAAAAAACCATATGCTTCAGGGTCTGTAAATAGTTTTTCTGCATCTGAATTAGGGATGAAAGTACCACCTGTACCAGTTAGAATAGGTACACAACGCCATCCAAAGGGAGATGTAAAACCGGGTTTAGCAGCTTCAAAAGCTTCAATAATTTTTTCAGCTTTACCAATCTCATCTATTACAAGAGTTTTAGGAGTAGTACCTGCAATAGCTTCCGTTTTTCTACCTTCTTCAAGGTTACGAATAAGTATTTTAGACCATTCTACTTTCTCACCAGATTTCTTTTTAAGACCAAGAGAAACCTCTTTTCTCCAGTCATCTAATAGTCTATCAAATTTAAAATAAGGATTTAATGATGCTAATCCTCTATCTGTAGAAGCAGCAATAATTTTAATATCAGATTCTGTAGTACTAGAAATGATATTTTGAGAACCTTCATAAATAGTAGCACCTCTTCCAATCCAAGAGGCTTCAAATTCAGTCTTTGCAAAACGGCGTGTACCAAAAATTAATAGTCCTTTATTTTTTGCATCTTCCGCTTTCTTAATATATTCTGCTATAAGCCACTCATTATCACGAAAATCAGGGTTTTTAAATACACGAATAATATCTTGTGGTCTATTTGGGTCTTCTTGGTCAAGATAAATTTTCCAGTGATTCAAATGCCAATATAACCAACCATGTATGTAAATACCATTAATTGTTACACCATATTTTATCTTTTTTAACTCTTCCTGAAAAAAAGGATGCCATTCCTCAGATTTCTCATCTGGAATGGCTTTCATATTAATAAATAATTCAGGACTTGTACTTAGGCTCATGTGGTTTCTTCTAGTTTGGAACTCATCATTCCATTTATATTAGACCCTTTTCTTACTTGGGCTTCTACTTCTGCTTTTGTTTCTCTTGCTTCTTCTACTGCTTTTAAAAGTGATGCAAATTCTTTAAGAGCTAAAATCCAACCTTTTAAAGCAGCTTCTTTAGTAGCAATAATTTTAACTACAGGCTGACCTTTAGAAGAAGTAACTGTTTCAATTCTATCATCTATATCTTCAATAGGATTATTATCTATAAATGTTTTAAGGCTTGCAAGTTTACTTTCAAGCCAATCAATTTCAAATTGTGTATATAAATGGTCTTTCTGTTTAGTCATTTTTTACTGGTTCAACTTCGTTAAATATTCTTACTGAAGGTATGAGACCAATATCAGTCATTGTAAACTTCTCAATTTCAATACCCCATTTTTTTACTTCTACTCTTAATTTCTTAGCAATAATATTGTCAATCTCATTATCATTACATTCTTGCCAATCTCTTTGTATAATTTGCTCTTTAATAATGGCTTGTGTTGTATCTGAAAGAGCATCTTTACTATCTGATACTTTTAAAAGGAAAGGAGTTACATCAGCTATGTTATATTTGATTACTCCTTTAACAACTACTTGTTTTTTATCTTTAGTCGTTAAGGATTGTGATGGTGTAGATAATGTAGTTGTTACAACACTTTGTGTAAAGATTTCATCTAAAAAAGGTATTTTAAGATAAAATCCGGGAGATAATGTTTTAATATAAGTACCACCTCTTAGACGTATTCCAGCTTCCCACTGTTTTATCATCCAGAAAGGAATTACTTTATCTATTATACCAATTATCCATTGTATAAGAGAATCAAGCATTTGATGCATCCTCCTCGCCTAATGTCAGCTCTCTATCTAACTCATCTTTATAATCCTCTATTTTTTTCAATAGTTTATCATTATTCCAATGATAGGATTCTTCAGAATCTTCTTTCTTTCTGAGAATATGACATAAGTGTTGAGAAATAGTATATTGAGGAAATTGTTGTACAACTTGCATAAAGTTGTAAAAAATTTGCTCTTCTATCTGTTTTCTCTTCTTGTCTATTGGTTTTTGAATGTTAATCATGTTTTTTATTTTTATCGTATGCTGTCCATTTTAACTCCATTTTATTATCTTTATTTGAAGCGTTAAATATTTCAATTCCACAATTTGAAGAAAGAGATGCCGTCTTTTTTACTATAGGACAGCCACACTGAATACAGTGTTCATCTTTTCTCATAGTTACATAATTGCCGGCAGCTACTGCATTCTTACTTAAAAAAGGACATCCTTCACAGATAGCTCTTCTTCTTACTATCTCTTTAACTTCATCTTCTTGTAGGTCTCCTGCTTCTAATTTAATATCATTAAGCCATCCTTCAAGTATTTTATCAGCATTAGTCAATGCTCTCGGTATCAATTTCAGGTATTCCAAAAGTGCGCTCATCTTTTAATTTTTTCTGTTCTAATCTATAAATTGCTAAGTCGTTTCTTTTCTTTAATAACTTTCTAAGATTTTCATATTTATAATCTAAGATTAAATTTTTCTTTTTTTCTGTAAACTTAGGTGAATAATATATGTTTCTTATTTTAGCTATTTCATCTTTTATTTCAAAATAAAGTTTTTTAGGACTTACACAAATAGTTCCAAAATTCTTTATATAGATAGCATCATAAACTACATTAGCCAGTTGTTTTTTAATTCCTTCTTTCCAATAAAAAGCATTTACTTTCTTAACTAGATTAACTGGTAGATTTAGTTCTTCGGCTGCCTGTTTATAATAATTATCGGGTGTCTTCATTAACTATTATCAACTTTAATTAAAACTCCTATAGCTGCGTCAGATTGAAAATTAATTTTATCGTTTATATGATATTCTTTAAGAGATGTTGATTTTTTAAGCAAACCAACTCTTTTAAGTTTAGAAATTGTATTGTTTAAAGAATCTTCGCTTTTCAAAAGTTCACTTTTTAATATCAGTTGTCTTGTGCTCTCACTATCTTTATAAACTAAAAAATAAGCTAATACGGTAAGTTCCGTATCTGAAAGTTTAATATCAGACAATAAACAAAAAATTGAAAGAACAACTTTTGCCTGTTCAATCTTTCCGTAGCTCTTTTTTTCAATCTTTATAAGTTGCACAACTAATTGGTTTTGAGGACAAAGATAAGTATTTTATTTGAAATAACAAAATTTTATATAAGACTTTAACATTTTGGTAACAAACAGGAAAGGCCGACTTACAACTAGTTGTAAATCAGCCTTTTAATTTAACCCTCCACCTTAGTCCTGTACCAGCGGGATTGGGGGAATACGCACGGGCTGTGGGCATCGAACCCATCTCCATGCAAGGTTTTGGAGACCTGCTGCTTCCTAAAGCTAGCCCGGATAAGTACACTCTAAAAGATTCGAACTTTTATTTCTTGGTTCGTAGCCAAGTGTCCTCATCCATTGGACGAAGAGTGCAAAAGTGTGAATGACCAGACTCGAACTGGTACTTAGTAGCTCCACAAACTACCGCTCTACCATTAAGCTACATCCACCATATGAGATGCCTCTAAAGGACTCGAACCTGTAACTCTTGACCCAAAATCAAGCGTGTTGCCATTACACTAAGAGGCAAAAAGCGTGGAAGGTGGATTCCGAGACCACAACACCTTGCTCTTCAGGCAAGTGCTCTACCTTTGAGCTACATCCACATAATTGAGCCTGAGAAGGGAATCGAACCCTCAACCGCTAGTTTACAAAACTAGTGCTCTACCGATTGAGCCACTGCAGGCATAGTCTAGTTGACAGGGTTCGAACCTGCCTAGTCTTGCTCCCAAAGCAAGTGCCTAACCAATCGGCCACAACTAGAAATAAAAAACCCCGCTTTATAGGCGGGGCTTTAAGTATAATAATTGAGTTTCAATTAGTTACACGTAGTGCATCCGCCACCAGATATTGTGGGCGTAAACCAAAAGCGTGTATGTTGAAACTGTTTCATATTTAAAAAAGACCAATTCTAAGCGCGCTGTTCTATAGGAAGCGGAACTGGTATATTGATGCAAACTTACGAAGAATTTTTCAATCCTCCAAATTTATTTTGTTAAAATAACTAAAAAGAATTAATTTAACTTCCTAACTCATTGTCTAACAGACGTAAAGCTATTTTATCTGTACCAAAGGCAGCTAATCTATCCATAAGATTTTGAGTCTTTTCATGCTCTTCTATTTGTTCTTGTAAATATTTCATACCTAAAGTATAGAGCATAAAATCTGCTTCTTTTAAAGCATTAGCTGTCAATTCTTTACATTGCTTAGTTATATCAATTTCATGTTGATAAGACTGTTTAATTATATCCGGTAAACCTGCAAATGTTTGTTTAGGTGAGTCTAGTTTTGGAGTTTCAGGTTGAACACCCATAGCTAAGAGATACTCTCTAGACCATTCTGCGTGTTTTAGCTCTTCCTCTGAATATTTTCTCCAAAGCTTTGCTGAACCTAGATAACCATTATTATTTAACCACAGACTCATGGCTAAATATAGACGAGAAGAAAGCTCCTCTTGTTGGATTCTATTATTTAAAAATTGAACACATTTATTAGATAATAGTTCATTTTTACCTGTAAGGGAAATAGAATCTGTAGTTTTAAAATTAAGTTCCATTAAAAATTTTTCACAAATATAACACTTTTTTGTGAAATTACCAAATTTGTGAGAGTGGCTGGAGTCGAACCAGCACCCTTGCGGGACTACAGTTTTACAGACTGCTCCACCTAACCGATAGGTAGCTCACTCTCAAATAGCGGAAACGAAAGGACTCGAACCTTCAACCCAAATTAACGAGTAACGGTTTAGCAAACCGCTGCAGTACCATTATGCTTACGCTTCCAATAGCGGTAGAGACAGGAATCGAACCTGTACGGCTATTACACCTTCATGGTTTTCAAGACCAATAAGCCCTCTCATTTGCGCTCTACCAATATGTACTCCTGACTGGACTCGAACCAGCACGTCCATTTCTGGACAAGGGATTTTAAGTCCCTCGTGTCTACCAATTCCACCACAGGAGCATATGTAGCCTCGGAGAGACTCGAACTCTCACGTCCTTACGGACACTAGCTCCTAAGGCTAGCGCGTCTACCAATTCCGCCACAAGGCCAATAAAAAACCCCGACTATTGCTCGCCGGGGTTTGAGGTTAAAGACCGTAGTCTAAAACAAGTTTACATAGTATTCCCAGCTCGATTTTTACTCGATAAACTGAGGGAATAATATGTGTTGTTTGTCTTCATTGCGTTTGAAAGGAATACAAATATACGAAAAATATTTGAAACTACCAAATTTTTATTAATAAATATTTATTGCTAGTTTTTCTTTAAATAACTGCTTTTGGTAAAAGCGTTGTTTTAAAAATGAATATCTATCGTAAGATTTGTTAATATCATATAATAAATTAGCTAATAAAGAGTTACCAACAGAAGCTATAAAAGTATTTATTTTTTGAAATAACGCTCTGAAATACAAGATATTAGTTTCTCTTGTAGGAAGGTGAATCTTTACTGATTTAGGTACTCTTACTGGCGGTGCTTCATTTACTGTTACCTGAACAGTATCTGTTCCTACTGCACCATTGTTATCAGTAACTGTTAATGTAAATGTATATATTCCGGCTGCTAAACCGCTAACTATAGTAGTTGGTGAAGTAGGTGTTTCTATTAAATGTGCTGTAGGCCCACTTGTTTTTGTCCAATTATAAGAAGAAATAGTGCCATCTGTATCAGTCCCGCTACCATTTAAAGTTGCACTATTAGCAGGAAGAGTTATAATTTTATCTTCTCCTGCATTTGCAACTGGGGCTATATTTTGTGCAGCAATTACAGTAATTATTACATTAGAACTGCCTGTTGCACCGTTATTATCAGTAACTGTAAGTCTAAAAGTATATATACCTGTAGATAAAGCACTTACAACCGTTGATGCGGAATTAGGTGATTGTATAGTAGCATTTGTAGGGCCACTAACTTGAGTCCAAGCATATGAAGAAATAGTCCCATCACTATCCGAACCGGTTCCGTTTAAAGTCACAGAACTTGCTGGTGCTTGTATAGATTGATTATTTCCTGCATTTGCAGTGGGTGGGGTATTTCCAACACAATTTGTTGTATATACTATTCCCGGTGTAACATCTATATCCGATGGAGAATTATCTGCTAATTTTGTATTTCCACAAATTATATTATCTGTGTTATATCTATTTGGATAATTTCCTCCATTATCATCAACACTAATATCAAAAGTTTGAAGAGAACCGCGAGAACCTGTTCTATTATTCTTGATAATAAATGTAGTATTCTCTACAGGAATTGTATTTCTTGGAGAAACAATAATAGCCCAAGGCCATACAAGACTATGGTCTAAACCATCTCTTGTAGCTGAAGCAGGAAGAAATCCACTATGATTAATAGTATTATTTTCAATTCTTACATAAGTTCCTCCAAGTGAAGCAATACCCCAAACATAAGTATAATCAATATTATTATCATGAATATACACTTTTGAATAAAGTCCTATATTAATACCGTTACCTTGACCATCACTAATTTCAAGACCTGCATTAGTAATTGTATTATTATAAATTTCACTTATACCAAGTTCAGCATCAGAAAGTTGAATAGCGGCACGACCTGTTTTATCAAATATGTTATGGTGAATTTTAAAATTACCAAGGCGTGTCGGTTTATATTGTCCTTGAGTTGCAGGCACTCCATTACAAACAATAGGATTTCTATCTAACCAAAGAGCATTAGGGTCTGTAGAACCACAGTACATACCTTCGTATGTAATATTTCTTACTCTACAGTGATGAACTTCAATATTATTTATATACCAGTTAGGATATTGTAATGATGGGTCACAACTAGCTTCATTTTTAATCCAAAAACCAAAGGCTCCACCATCTATATCTATGTTAGAAACTTCTATATCAGAAACTCTTCCATGTAAAGAACATCCTGTTGAAACAAAACCATAGGTATCTGCTGAACCAGTTCCTAAAATTTTAATATGTGTACAATGTTCAATATCAAATGATACTTGAACTTGTCCGCCTTCATTTATAATGGTGATAGGCTGGTCAGCAGTACCATGTACTTCTGCCATATAAAAATAACTTCTAGGATTATCTGAAGCTCTAAGTACAATAGTATCTCCCGGATTAAAAATACCCGGACTATTGATACCATTAAACATGTAACCGTTGTCTCCCTGTTTACCGGGATAATGTATTGCCATTTATTTTAATTTAGGATATTACTTTAGTTGTTGAATCACTATAGGTTATAGTGACTATTTTTGTATCAAAATCTACTACTACATCATCTATTACTCTAGTAACAGTTACTTTTACACTATCTGAACTAGTTGCTCCTTTGTTATCAGTAGCAGTTAATTTAAACGTATAACTACCTAAAAGAAGTCCTGTAATTGTAGGAGTAAGGGTATTTTGTCCTGTAATTGTACAAGTACCTCCGCTAGTTTTAGTCCAAACTACTGAAGAAATAGTACCATCAGGGTCTGTGGCAGTTCCAGTTAGAACTATTTGATTATTAGGAAGTTGTACTATTTTATCAACTCCTGCATTTACTATAGGTACTTTATTTATTGCCATATTTACAAATATACAAAAAAAAAACCATATTGCCAAATTTCTAGTTTCGGCAAATATGGTCTGCTGCTTTTGAAGCTATCATCTCGTCTGGTTTTACTAAAACATTATATCCTAGTGATTTAACCCAACCGGTAATAGCTGGAACAAGATTTGTTGATTTTGTTATTTTTGCATTATTATAATCGAACTCAAGGGCTTCAAATTGGACTGGAACTTCTGCATTTATAGTTTGAGCTGTATCTATTGTTATTTCAGCTTCCTTCCATAAACGGCTAAAAGTATCCCTTATCCTAGGGATTCTTTGCTTTCTATATACAAAGTGTGCTCCCCTAAGTCCATATCTGAACACAACCGCCGTAGCGTAAACTGTATTCGACCCGTAATTCTGTGAGTCAGTAGCTATGTAAATCTTTAGGTTTGGATTCTGCTGTATTTGTTCTACAACGTGTTCCACTATGTTTACTAACTTTCCTTCCTCTGTCCGAAAGTATTTGTCCATTGGTTTTATTTGTGGAATCTATGGGCATCGAACCCATCTGGTATTCTGCTTGCAAGGCAGACGACCACTCCAAGCAGTCCCAGACCCCAAATGCGGGGGACTACGGCCCCCTAAAGATGTCTTATTAGGTTTCATCTCTGTCCCGGATTACGCTAGCGAGCTACCGGGGAAACCACGCTACATACTTTCGTAGAGGTTATGCGGGTTACACTGTGCTCACGCTAAGACTCGAACTTAGACTCTCTCGCGTATCAGGCGAGAGCTTTAACCATTAAGCTACATGAGCTGGAGAGGGACAGGTTATTTATACCTTCAAAGGACTCCCTCAGACCTCTTCGTACTCTCAAAGGGATTCGAACCCTAAATTGCCTGTGTATAAGACAGGAGTTTTCACCGTTAAACTATGAGAGCAAGTAAAGAGAGTGGGATTAGATTTCCGGGGATTGACCCAACCTGTGTCCTAATCTTATTTATCCTTGTACGGAGGCACACTCTCTTTGAATGGTCGGGCGGATTGCTTCTTTCAGCCTCAGACATTAATTACAATGTTGCCCGATGCGGTCTATCACGGATTCGAACCGAGACTACCGCATAGACAGTGCGGCGTGTTCAACCATTACACTAATAGACCATAAACTTTATCCATGTTTGTTTTTCCGTTGCCATGAATAATCAACGGCTGAGTACCAGTTTTTTTATTAATCAGGATTCCATGTCTGTACTCAAAGTCATCTTCTGATTCAAAAGCTACAGATTGAAATAAATCACAGTTGGTATCCAACTTCATGTTATATTTATCTCTGTGCTTCAGATAAATTTCTGCTAAGTTAACTTGGTCATTATCACTATGTTTTATTGGATAATCCTCAAACATCTTGATAAATAAATCTACATTAACAAAGCATGCACCACCATTCAGATATTTCCAATCACTTTTTACTTTAGGATATTTTTCTGCCCAATCTGAATAAGGCCAGCATCCTTTTTCTGCGTTAAATATAATAGAATCAATATCATCTATTCTATCTATTGCTTGTTGCATTGTACCCAAAACTATGATGTCATAAGTGTCTAGGATAAACAAGTGAGTACAATCTGTTTGCTTTGCATAGTTATAAGCGTTAACCATTTTACTACCATAAGCTTTATAGGTATCAGTCAGAATATCATAATTCCAATCAAACCTATCAAGTGAATCTTTAAACTGTTTAAACCCTTCGTGGTTTAAGTTGGTTGCTGTTCCTATTACGTTTACTTTCATTTGAATGGATTATAATAAATAGATATTGTATTATTCTTATAACCCTGAACGGTTTCGTGATAGGTTTTCCATTGTTCAGAAGCATGGTTTTCTTTCCATTTCTGGTATGGTGTTCCTCCTGTATCTATGTGTTCTATCTCTATATGAGGTAAGAATACACTTTTAAACCCTGATAGTCTTGCTCTTATAGACATAAGGACATCATCAAATCCGTATAAACTAGGTTGGTATAAATAACCTATTTTATCAAGTAAAGCTGCTGAGTGCATAACACAAGTACCCATCACATGATTTACTTGTTCTACTACTACCCATTTTTCACCGGGCTGGTGTTGAAGCATTAGTAATTCTGACTTATAAAAATCAGTTCTATTTGGTGATTCCCAACAATCTTTTCTTTTCAAGCCCACCTGTCCAATAGTATTGTCACGGCGAAAAACTTCTTCCATCTGTTCTATCCAACCTGATTGATGTATTACTACATCATCATCAATTTTAACACAATTCTCTCCGGGTTTTCTTTCTTTCCATGCTAAATTAATAGCTTCAGCAGTTCCTAGATTTTTATCATTCCAGATAACTTTATCAATTACAGAAAAAATTCCATTTGATTCAGAAAAATCTTCTATTATTTCTTTTGTTCTAGTAGTATAGGAATTTACAGAAAGTATTAATCTGTGTGAATCCCAGTCAACTGTTTTTTCTAAAGAATCTAATGTTTTATAAAGATATGTATCTTTATCATTATCTTCAGTACAATAAACAGCCATTGCTATTAAAGCCATTGGTTTTATTTTTAGTATTCTGGAAGGGACTCGAACCCTCACTGACCACAGTGAAAGTGTGGTGACTTATTCCAATTTGTCAACCAGAACATTTGCAGTTTAGTCGGCCTCTACTATACCTAGGCCGCAGAGAGTATAGACTCGTATTCCATCTACTGCAAAAAGGAATTGAGCGAGTAGTGGGAGTCAAACCCACGCCTTAACCTTGGAAGGGTCATATGCTATCGTAACACTTCACTCGCTAATGCTTCTTTATAATGTAAATCTCTATGACAATTAGCACATAAAACTTTACATTTATTTATTTCTTCTTGTAATAGTTTTTTAGAACATTTTGTTACAAGTTGTGATACTTCTGAATCTTTTTCATTTGGATTTTTATGATGAAAATCTAAAACCCAATATCTACTATCTCCACATGATTCACAAGATAAAGTACTTTTGTATTCAGAAAACCATTTTCTAAAGTCTTGTTTATACTTTACTGCTTTTTGAATATACTTTTCTTTATTTTTTTCGTAATGCTTTTTTCTATATTCTTTTTGACAAGCTTTACAATTACTTTGATAAAGTAAATTTTTTCTATCTTTTCTTGTAGCAAACTCCGTTAAAGGAAGTTCTTTTTTACAAATTGTACATTTTTTAATTTTCATATATGTAAATATACGAAAAATAATTGATACTTCCAAATTTTATTTTATTTGGAAGGATGTTGCGTAGGCTGGATTCGAACCAGCGACCTAATGGTTATGAGCCATCCGAGCTACCTCTGCTCTACCACGCAATTTATCCCCGGACTAGTGCGCCTTCCTCCGGGGGTGTTATTGCTTATCTTCTTCGTCAATAACTAAACCCTTTTGGGTCGGCCAACGGATACTATCCGCAGGGGGGGGGCTATCTTAATATCTTTAAACCGCTGGTAGCAGTCCAAAGAACATAATTGTTTTTCTTTACTTCACCCATTACTATTTTCTTTTCATAATTAGTAACTCGTGAAGTAGGAAGGGTAACCAACCAGTGAATGAATTTTTCTCGTTCACCTTTGTATTTTTTAATACTGGCTATCCTACGGTATTCCTTACCGTCTTTTATGACTGTATCATTCATGCGGGACAGGATGGACTCGAACCAACGACCTTAGAGTTAACAGCTCTCTGCTCTCGACCAACTGAGCTACAGTCCCCTTTTGTATTTTTAACTCCACGCAGAATACTAACTGACCTGAAGCCCTGAAAGGAGTCGAACCTTCATCTAATAGTTTAGAAAACTATGACATTCATCCATTATGCTACAGGGCCATGTACATCTGGAATGAGTCGAACATTCGGTCTCCGTCTTGTAAGGGCGGTGCTTTCAACCAACTAAGCTACAGATGCAAATATAATACTTTATTTAAAGCTTACCAAATAAAGTATGTTAAAGTTTTGTTAGAGGACAAGATAGGAATCGAACCTACGCTGGAGGTGTTGCAGACCTCTGCCTTACCGCTTGGCTACTTGTCCATGTGCTACCGAAGGGACTCGAACCCATAACCTCCTGATTAAAAGTCAGAAGCTCTACACTATTGAGCTACGATAGCAAATAAAAAACCCTCCTTTAAGGGGAGGGCTTCAGTAATATTCGTGGTTAAATTAAACCAGTTCTATATCAGACATAGCTCTCCTGATGATGGTATCTCTACCCACCTCTTTACAAATCATATTTATGGCTATGTTCTTTCTCATTTTAAATTTAAGTTATGCAAACTTACGACAAATATTTGGATTTTCCAAATTTATTAATAGAAAATAATTAAATCTTTTGTGAATATCTTTTCCAGCCTGTAACTTTATTGATAGCGTCTACTAGTTTATTGTAATCTTTACGCCAGTTTTTATAAGCTTTGGAGCGTTTATCTGATGGCTCCTTAGCGGCCTGTTCAGCTAAAAGTTCATCAGCATGACCTACGTTTACAATAATTATTTCTTTATCGTCAATCATTACTCTTTCCATTACTTTATTCTTTTAATAAGTTCACCACTAAGCTCCTCATAAATTCTTGAGAATTTTTCATAACCCATTCTTATTAAGAACATTCCGTAGTTTAAAAATATCTTTACGTGCTCATCATCTTCTTTACCATAAGCTACAATATCATTTAAATTGACTACTAATGGTTTATATGTAGTTTCTGAATCATCTTCATCTTCTTCATCTTCTTCATATTTATCACCTTTAATCAGACGTTTAGCTATTCTTGCAGCTTTGTCTTCTTCTGATTCATTGTTCTTGTCTTTAAAGACTCTTACTTTTACAAAAAATTCTACGCGTTGTGCCATGTTTTTTATTTTGCAGTATGGGAAGGATTCGAACCTTCATAGTTTAATGTATCGTTCACTAGGAATACTTAATACTTATAAACTGCCACCGAGACTAGGTGGTGCGTCTGCCAGTTCCGCCACCGTACTATAAGTACAAAGATAGTGAAAAATTTTGAGATTACAAAATTTATAATCGACTTCCTAGAAAAATTAATCCTCCAAATTCCAGAGCTTTTAACAAAATATTAGGTTTTTTAACAGGAGAATAGATTACTGAATTCTGTCCCATTACGTTAATAAATTGTGAACTATGCAATACCTGAACCTGAAATTTAGGTTTAGAGAAAGGATGGAAAAATCCTCTTTTAAGTTTTACTACTCTAATATATTGAGTATCAGCTATTGAGATAGTTCCAAGATGAAATCCTGTCTTTGTGATTACTCCTGAAAGTCTTATACCTTCCTGATATTTATCTTCAACGCTATCTAAAGTTACAGCTTTAGGAACCTTAATCATATTGTTCAGGACGTAGTTATATAAAGAGGCTGTGTCTTTATATTTACTTAATTCCTTTCTAACACTGTCTATGGTAGCTGTGTCCTTATAAGGAATGAAGGTATTATCTATATGAGCTGAGAGTTGTGCTTCGTAGTAGAATGTGACATCCTTAATTTTCTTCTCATACTTTTTAGTCAGATTAAACTTCTGGTCAGTAAGGTCTTTAATCTCAGCTTGATTATCTGTGATAATAGAAGTCTGAGTATAAACGGTTTGTTTTAACTCATTTTTAATACTGTCTAATTTTTGGTTAGCTAAGGTCAAAGAATCCAATGCCACGTTCTGACGAGCTACTTGGGATTCGTAATTACACTTGTTAAGAAAAAGACAAAGAAATAATCCAGCTATTACTGAGAAATAAATGTAGTCTTTGAAATTAATTTTAGGGAATGTCATGTTTTTGATTTGTTCAAATATAAGGCATTTGGATACCCAAATCCAAATCTTTTAAGTTAATTAAATGTTAAGGAGTCTACAGATATAGCGGAAGGCAGATTTATCTTTACATTCTCCTTCAAAAAGTATTTTGTCACTATTATGTATTTTAAAAATACTTAGATATGTAGTGTCATCTTCATCTTCTTTTTGTCCATTGAAAAAATGAATAATTCTATTTTCTTTCTCCCAAAGGTATTCTCTCCAATGAATACATCTCCATCCCTCAGCTATTATATCTTCCTTGGTAAGATAGGGTACTCTAATAAGTCCTCTTTCCAAATTGGAGGCTAAAGTTGGGCTTCCGTCTGATAAGAATGTTTCTTTAACCCAGTTGTCCTCAAGTACCCAGTCTGCTACAGGTTGGGGATAATCCATTTTAATTAGCTGTTCCTTAGGTATATATCTAAGGAAATTTTGTTCATACTCGTACCCGTAAATAAAGTCTTCCAGTTTAGGAGTGAAATACTTACTGTCCATTGTCTTTGGTTTTATGTGAGCCGTCACAGAAGATACCGTCTTTACTTTTCCCGCAGCGGCACAGGGCTATTGTTCCGTTTTTTGAAGTATTGAAGATTCCTTGGATACCTTGATTAGGTTGTTTATCCTTAGGGTGAAGTTCAATTTCGTAGTCGGTGCATGCTATAAGAGCAGGGCCACCTTCGAGCAGTTTAATCTTTAATGCCATAATATATTGGTTTTTTTAGGGGTTTTACTGTTTTGATGTCTTCATTGATTGATTATAAGAAGGGCCAAAAAAGGAGAAGCTTGGCTTAATGTAGGAGGAGCCTTTAACGGCGTTGCCTTCCTTCTCGATAAACTCAACAGCTTGTCTGGCCTCTTCGTTATCCCTAGAGTCAACTACAGGGATATTAAAAGTCTCACCTTTGGTATTGGTTACCTTCAGTTGGTAGGAGCGTTCTCCGGGCGTTGTAATCTTTTCGATTTTCGTCTTATTCATTTTCAGGCGTTTTAACGGGGTTAATTGAATCTGGTGTCTCGGTCTGGGGTTCTTGGGTAGTGTCGGTTAAATCGACCGTAATAGCTTCAGGGATGGTCATAGAGGCTAACTGTTCAGGAGTAATCCTAGATAAAGGGAAAACTCCATTAGGAGTATGAACGAATATATGGTTCTCTAGGATGGCATCCTCTATATGTAATCTGCGGCATACCTGTACATAATCTATAAAGGCTTTATAGTCGGAAGTGTACTGGATTGTATAGGTCTTGTCAATTACACCACCTGCCTGCCCAACACTATAAGCAAATCCGGGTATTAGTTTGTCTGTAATCATAACCACAAAGGTAGTGTTTTTCTCTCACTTAACCAAATTTAATTTGTTAAAATAGGCCCCCGGTATTTAACATTTGAAAAAGATACCCCCGTACTTACCTAAAGGGGAAATAAGGGGAGGCTCTCACTCTTAGGAACCCGGTTATAACTCCTCCCCCGCGTTCCCTTAGTCCGTGACCTATCCCCCTGCTTAAAGCCGTAACGAATTGAGAACCAGCGACTTACAACTATTTTCAAAGTTTTTGCCCTGAATAGTTGGAAACGGTCAGCAGGATGACCTACTTTTGTCTGGTAATCCTACCACACAGCCCAAAGGGGCAAAGCAAAGTAAGGCAAGCCGCAAGGCCATCCCTGAACTGTTCGTGGCGTGATTACCCTGCATATAAACTATAGGCAAACTTTGCCTACAGTCCAAAGTATGGAATGTCGGAATAACTGATGTTTATTGGTGTCTATGTAGCATCCAACTCAGGTGTTAGTCTACATAGGATTAAACAGTAGGCCAGTTGACCAGTCGGGGTATTTTTATACCTAACTGCAAACCATTGGTTAATCCAAAAAACCCGTCCTTTACGCGGGCTTGCTAAAAACAGGCTCTTAAATTGGACTCCCTAAGGGGATATGCTTATACGATTGTGTCTGCTCATGCAGGTACATCGGTCAAGGGCAAAGTGTTACCGTCATCAGAATACAGGAACAAACCTGTATACGGTAGGGGTATATCCCAACGCAGCCGGCTTGGTACGGACTTGGCAAGTCCAAACCATGACAATACTCGGTCAAACAACCCTGCTGTCCTAAATGGGCATCATATAGGCAGGGACTGCGAAGCAACGTAGTGGACAACTCCCTGCTTAGGGTAGGGGTATATAGTGTCCGGTGCGTAGTGTAAAGGTGGCTATTGTTACCTGAAAGCGTAACGAAAGGAATAAACTGCAAAGTTTTTGAGGCTCGTCATGTACTAACGGGCTATTTTGCGTGTAGAATAATATTCAACCACGTTTCTGAATAGTACAAAGTAAGGTAAGCTACCTGCGAAAACGGTCTAAACGGGCTAATTGCACCCGCAAGGATTAGACTAAACTCACAATTATTTCTATAATTGAGTATAAAGCGGAAGCACTCTTGTCATTTAGTGACAGGACTAATCTGCAAGTAAGGTATGAGGGTGGCCGCAAGGTTGCACCCTCATGTCGGGGTCAAATCCGGCGGAAGGCTCATAACTTTCCGCCTTACCACATTTGGACACGGACGGATAACACAATAGGGGATGGGGCACGTCAAAGCACTACTAATGTAGGCGAGCACGGCACTCATTCCCTTGTTGTGTTAAAGTTGTGTTACATTTTACGTTATGTAAAGCCAGCAGTGTGCCGCGAGGTTCTTTTGCTGGCTCAATGTACTGAAAGAGAACCGTTTGCGGGTTGTTCCGTATGGGTCGGTATGTCCATATCTTTTGCTCGTAAATTGTTGATTTTCAATGTTTCAAAGGCTCTCATTAGTTATTACTGGGTCTTTATGGGGGGTGTGTCGGTACTGTCCTGCACACCCCTTTTCTATTAGGATTATCGTGCCTCTTATGGCATAATGATACAATATGGCTGAACTTACTCTTGCACAGTTGGTTGAAAGGTGTTATGCCTCTAATACCGAACTGAAACCTCACGTTAAAAGTACGTGGCGTAGTCCTGAACCGTGTGAATTCGGGTGGCATATTGAAGAGGCTACCTGTAATGACGGCAGCGTATGGGAGTGGATACCGGAAGACCATATCTGGGAACTTAAAAGATAAGTATGCCTTTACCTAATGACCTTCACCCTATCCTTAGGACTTGTTGGCTTGAGGATATTGTGCCTGTTTGTAAAAAAGTGTGGCAAAGTGAAGGTACACAAAGATGGCACAATAAGACAGATGCCAAAGATGTAATATCTAAGGCATTACAAGCCATGTATCCATATAAAATTAGCAATCTGGAGATAAACTTTGTTTACTTTCAGGCTATGCAGTATGTGGATGACCTTGAGAAATCATTAAATTCCTAATATGCACAAAGCAATTCGGATTTTTATCCATGCCATGTTTGGCATTTTCTTCTAAACCAATACATCTATGCGTATCCAATTTGGATGCACTCAAACTGTCTTGGATAATACAGGACGGCTTGTGTGCTATCGTGGCTCTTTACCTGTTCATAAGGGTTTGGCACATAGTAATCCTGCTATTAAATTGATTAAGGGCAAGGCATTCTATATGCCTGAGAGTCAGGACTTTGAAGAGTTATGGAGATTATTGGATGATATGAGGATAGTTAACCACAAGTTTAAGATAAAAGAACTGAACCAGCGCATTAAACAAATTAAAAAGAAATCAACGTGGTAAACACAATCATTCACATCTGTGAGGCGGGGACTATTCATGTCCTTACCGCTTCGGGGCTTGCTCGTAAATAATAGGCTCAATATATGCACGTTAGAATCCATTGGAAAGTGGATAGTTCGGGCGTGGCTAAAAAGGATGAAAAATCTTTATCCTTCAAGCACAGGCTCGGAACTAAACCGCTATCCTTGAATCAAAGCGTGGAGTTTACGTTAGACGGCAAGATTAACAAGACGTGGAAACGTAACTTCACTAAGAAAATCAACGCACAGTTCCGGCGCAATTCTACTGCTGTCTTATTCATTGACGGTAAACGGATTGAGCACGGGACAGGACTGCGTGATGCAGGTTCTTTTGCCAACGAGATTGCCAACATTTTGTTGGAACTCCGGCATACCCACAAAGAAACTTTTGATGCAGTTTCCAACCGTAAAGGTAAGGAGATTGCAGGGAGTATAGCTAACGCACTGGCTTAGTAGTGCTATTTTAAACGCATAAAACAAAAACAAATGCGTACAACTAACAAAGTAAGCGTGAGATTCTCACAGGACTTGTCTTATGTCGGGCCTTCCCGCAAAGGCAAGGACGGCGTAGTCAAACCGGGCAGGCTCATTACTTTCGGTAATGAGATGGTATTCTCGGATGAGACTGAAGAGGAAGTAACAGCCGAAAACGTAGGTTCGTGGGCTGTGGCTAAAGTCGGCCACGCCTTGAAACTGATGCGTTTGCAGGGCAAAACCGGTTTCAAAATCAGCAAGCCTATCGTGATGGAAGTAACCATCAACGGTAAGCGTGTTGAATTGAGTTACTGGAAAATGTCACTGAACCTTGACCGTATTGAGCGTATCATGGGTAAATCACCCGAATTGCTCGCGTATGCCTTTACCGGCTACAAACACAACGTGTCAAAGTCAACTGCAAAAGACGGTTTCGCGTTCCTCGCCAATGCTGCAAGTGGTAAAACACTGCTGGCTCCCGCTGTTACCAACAACCCGCTGCTGCCCGCTGTCAACACAGAAGGACTGGAAGAACTGGAAGTTGAGGAAACTCAACCCGTAGTTACTGACAACCTGCCTGTGGATGAAGAAGCAAAGTAAGCGGTACCGGCCGGAACGAATACCGTGCCTATTGTAAGGTAGGTTAGCCCTTAGTAGGTGCTAAGTATATCGTTCCCGCTGCCTGTATGTTTATCCGGAAACTAAAACACCGGAAACGATCAAAAATCCTTGTACCTCCCGTAATTATGCGGCAGGTAGGGTGTGCTGTAGCTGCCAACTGTAATCAGTAAGACGGCAAGCATTATGTATAATCAGCAGGAGGGTGGTAGCAAAAATGGGTAGCCAACCCATGATACCTAAACAGTCGTTAAGTGTGCCTGTCCCGACTGCTGATTTTTTAACAAAAGATTATTCTTATTTAGTCTTATATCTTAGGCAACGACTATAACAAGTAATAAGGAATCAGTCACCTCAGATAATATCTCCTATGATATAGACTAATGAGTATATAAAGAATACCTCGCGTCTGTAATCTATCCACTAACTGTCGTAAAGTGGGCACCTGTATGTTAGCCTGACGAATGGCATACAGAAAGCTACCTATGTGTGCTCGTTGGCACATCAATGTTAAGGGGACAGGGTTATGGACGCGAGGTATTTTTTTTGCTATGGGTGTTACTCGTAGTGGTTCAACTCCACTAAGCAAAGCATGAAGCACATCCTCGCCTTTCACTACAAGGCAAATGAA